>Ga0315912_10000088_pt1 | contig 229978 bp, 199 predicted proteins | sample VfabasoilMG_FD_204469 | JGI IMG/M metagenome (GOLD analysis project Ga0315912, IMG submission 204469) | Garden soil microbial communities collected in Santa Monica, California, United States - V. faba soil | ecosystem: Environmental > Terrestrial > Soil > Garden | place: USA: California...
ACCGTCACCCGTTGTCCTACCTCATCCTGCACCAGCGGCTGGGCATTACAAGGAGAAAAATCGAGACTACAGGGCACGTGTTTGTAGTCAAATGTATTTTATAATACGATCAATGAGTTGGGTGATGGGAGGAGCGACGATGCTCGGATGGTCTGCGCGAAAACGCGCGAGGGCAGCGGGGAGCGACCGGTGGTGCGCAAGACGCACACGGATCGACCCTCGTAAAATCGCGGCTTACGCGCGCGATTTTCAGGGCTAGCCGAGATCTTCCTCGGTCACCGCTTCGTCGTGGATCTCGGCCCGGACGCGCTGACCCGCGCGGCCGCGCGCCTGCACGACCTGCACGAAGATCGCGCTCATGCCCCCGTAGTTGATCCAGCCCTGCTCCGAGCTGGCGATGACCGCCCCGAGCACGGTCACGCGCAGCGGCACCGGCGGCTCCACGCGCAGGCTCTTGCACGACCAGAACGACAGCGGGCTGCTCCAGTAGGTATCGAGCGTCTCCCACTGCTCGTCCTTGCGGAACACGTGGCCCTTGGTCTGCGAGGTCACGGCAGCTCCACTCCCGGCAGGCACCGTGCGATGGCGATCATGCGCTGCACCAAGTGCGGCGCCGTGTCCTCGTGCGAGAAGAACACCCACGCCTCGTCCCAGGTGTCGCGGATGTGCTCGGCCCAGTGAAGCAGCCGTGCGTCGTCGTAGGTCGCGGCGTGCAGGCGCACGTAGCCCCATGATGCAGTGACTGCGGTGCGAAAGAGCGGGGGTTCTTCGGTAGCGCTCTCCGTCACCTCGGGCTCGCTCGGTCTCGCTTCGCTTTCGTTTGCCTTCGCCTTCGCCTCGGCTTCGCTCGGCTCGTGCTCCGCGGCGCACCAGGAGTGACCGGCCGTGGCGAGCACGTCGTGCACCTCGGGGTCGTCCCAGCTGCGGTGGCGCAGCTCGAATGCGGCGAGCGTTCCGGGCGGCAGGCGGGCCACGAACGCGCGCAGCTTGTCGACGTTCTTGCGCAGGTAGTGCGGGGCCTGGAACAAGATCGGCCCTCGCGCCTCACCGAGTGCCTCGAGCTGGCGCAGCAGGATCTCGAGCACGCCGCCGCCGTCTTCGAGGCGACCTTCGTGGGTGATGCGTCGCGAGGCCTTCACGGCGAAGCGGAAGCCCGGGGGCACCGCGGCGGCCCAGCGCCGCAGCACGTCGCGCTTGGGCATGCGATAGAACGTGTTGTTGAGCTCCACCGTACGGAAGCGCTCGGCGTAGAACGCCAGGCGATCGTCGGAGGGCAGGCCCGCAGGGTAGAAGCCGCCTTCCCACTGGTCGTAGCCGAAGCCGCTGGTGCCCACGCGCATGCGCATCGAAGCGAAGGTAGCGCAGGCGCGGCCGCGGGGGCGGCGGCCTACTCTTGATCGGGATCCTCGCTTGGCGTACTCGGACCGCATGGCCAGCCGCGGGCACCGTCGCATCGCATCCCTCCTCGCGCCGGCGACGGCCACGCTCGCAGCTCTGCTCGCGCTCGGGCCGGAGCTCGTGGTCGCCGCGCCCCTGCGCGACCCGCTGGACGTGTATGGCCTCGAGCTGGCCGACGGCCGCGTGATGGCGCCTGCTCCACCCGCGGTGTGGGGTGCCGGCAGCGGCGGCGTCGACCCTCGCGTGGCTCACCCCGGCCTCGTGCGCCTGCGCAGCGAGGTCGGTCCGGTATGGGTGGCATGGAGCGCGGCGCGGCAATCCGCGAGCGGCGTGATGCTCTCGGGCGTGGAAGCCCCGGGCACGGTGGCCTCGGCCGCGCGTGCCGAGGCGTTTGCGCTGGCGTTCCTCGAGCGTCACCTCGCCGTGCTCGCACCCGGCAGCTCGATCGGCGACTTCGAGGTCGTGGGCAACGATCTCTCCGCCGGCAAGCGCACGGTGGGCCTGCAGCAGCGGCACCGTGGCCTGCCGGTGCTCGGCGGGCAGATCGGGGTGCGCTTCGCGGCCGATCGCCTGGTGCTCGTGACCTCGCAGACGCTGCCCGACGTGACGGTGCCGACCCGCACGGCCGCCACGGTGACGCCCGAGCATGCGCGCGCCGCGGCGCGGACGTTCGTCGCACGCGACTTCGATCCCACGGGCTCGGGCTCCGGCTTCACCGTCAACGGCCCCGACGACGGCACGCTCGTGCTGCCCGTGTGGACCGGCGCCGGCTGGGACTACCACGAGGTGGTCCACGCAACCGTGGAATCCCGGGCGCCGCTCGGCCGGTGGGCGGTGTACCTGGACGCGCGCACGGCCGAGCCGATCGCACGCGAGCAGCTGATGCGCTCGGCCGCCACCGTGCGTTTCGACGTGCCCGTGCGCCACCCGGGCGCGGCGCGCTACGACGCGGTCGCGCCACAGCTCGACATGATGCAGAGCGGCCTCGCGGCCATCACCGACGCCGACGGCGTCGTGACGCTGACCCAGAGCCCCACCACGATCGTCACCAGCGTGGCCGGCACGCTCGTGCAGGTGAACAACGACGTGAGCAACGAGGCCTCCACGTCGTTCATGGGGGTGTCCAACGGCCAGACCGTGGTGTGGTCGGCCGCGGCCGACGAGCAGGTCGACGCCCAGCTCAGCGCGTTCGTGCACGCGGGGCTCGTCAAGGAGTACGTGCGCACGGTGGCGCCGGGGCTCGGCTGGCTCGACGAGGTGCTCGAGGTCAACGTCAACCTCCCCTCGGGCTGCAACGCGGTCTCCGACGGCGACTCCGTGTACTTCTTGCTCGCGGACGCTTCGTGCCAGAACACCGCGCGGCTCGCCGACGTGGTCTATCACGAGGTGGGGCACTCCGTGCACGCGCAGTCGATCATCGCCGGCGTGGGGGCGTTCGACTCGGCGCTCTCGGAGGGCCAGAGCGACTACCTCGCGGCCACCATCGTCGATGACTCGGGCATGGGCCGCGGCTTCATCTATACCGACGAGCCGCTGCGGGAGCTCGATCCCGACGGCTTCGAATACATGTGGCCGCTGGACGTGTCGCCCGACCCGCACCAGACCGGGCGCATCATCGCGGGCACGCTGTGGGACCTGCGGGAGGCCCTGCGCGCCAAGCTCGGCGACGAGGCGGGGATCCTCCAGAGCGACACGATCTGGTACGAATCGATCCGCCGCGCGACCGACATTCCTTCGATGTATCCCGAGGCGCTCGCGGCCGACGACGACGACGGCAATCTCGCCAATGGCACGCCCAATGCGTGCGAGATCAATGCCGCGTTCGAGGCCCACGGCTTGCTCGATCCGACCCAGGTGGGCGACGTGACGGTGGACGTGGTCCCGGTGCCGGAGGGCCGCGAGATCGTGGTGGCGCAGGCGCTGCCGATGTTCGCCGGCTGTCCGCTCGATCTCGGCACGGCCGAGCTGCGCTGGCGCCTGCGCGACGAGCCCGACGACGTGACCACGATCCCGATGGTGGCGGAGGGCGGCACATGGACCGCCACGATCCCCACGCAGGCCACCGGCGTGGTGGTGGAGTACCAGGTCGCGCTGACGTACCCGACCGGTACCCCCGCGCTGCTGCCGAGGAACGACGCCGATCCCTGGTACCAGCTGTTCTTCGGCGCGGCGATGCCCATCTACTGTCTCGACGAGCCGGACGACACGGCCGCGTGGTTCTTCAGCGGCAGCGGCGACACGTGGAGCTTCGGGCCGCTCGCGGGCGGCGGCGGCATCGACCCCGCGGCGCCGTACGACGACGACGGCGTGCTGCTGTCGCAGGACGGGATCTACCCGTCGTATGCCAACACGGCGGCCACCGGCCCGTTCATCGACATCTCCGGGCACACCGACGTGCGGCTGCACTACCGACGCTGGCTCAGCGTGGAGGACGGGTTCTTCGATCACGCCAGCATCGTCGTCAACGATCAGCCGCTGTGGAGCAACCTGACCACCGCGCAGGCCAACGTGCACCACATCGACCGGGAGTGGCGCTTCCACGACCTGCCGCTCAACGACTTCCTCGACGAGGGACAGGTGCAGCTGCGGTTCGCGCTCGACAGCGACGGCGGGCTGGAGCTCGGCGGCTGGACGGTCGACGCGCTGTGCGTGGTCGAGGTGGTCGAGAGCGTGTGCGGCGACGGCTTGATCAGCGGCCCCGAGGAGTGCGACGACGCCAACACCGAGGACGGCGACGGCTGCGACGCCACGTGCGTGGAGGAACCCGATCCCACGGGCACCACCGGCGAGGAGACCGGCGACAGTGGGCTCGACGGCACGGCGACGAGCGCGGGCACCGGGGTGGTGGACGACACCAACGGCCAGCCGCCGGGCGGCGACGAGACCAGCGAGGGCGCGTCGGAGGGCAGCACCGGCGGAGGCGAGCAGGATGATTCCTCGGGCTCGGACGGCTGCGGCTGCACGAGCGGCGAGGAGCCACGCTCGACATGGATGGGCGCGGGGCTCGTGCTGCTCGCGACGAGTGGGCTGCGGCGGCGCCGATCGACGGCGCGACGCCGCTGAGGCTGGCATGGCGCGGTCGAGCGGGTCTGATACGCTCGGGGCCCTTTGCTGCCCCCCGGAGCCAGCCGTCGCACCGTGAGCCGGGCCTTTGCGGTGGCCCTGGCAGGGCTCGTGCTGGCCGTCGCGTTCGAGGGGCTCCTCCGCTGGGTGGGCACCGCTGCGGTGCTGGCCACCATGCCGCTGACGTGGCGGATGCTCACCGAGCACCCGTGGTGGCAAGCGCGACGGGGCCGGCTGCCGCTGGTGCTGCTGCTCGCGCTCGGCGTGCTGCTGCTCGGCCCGCTGCTGCGCGGCGATCCGCCCGCGTCGCGCGACCACGGGATCCACTACTTCCAGGTGCACCTGTTGGTGAACGAGATGCTCCCCAGCGGGCGCCTGTGGGGCTGGAGCCCCTCGCTCAACAATGGCTACCCGTATGGCGAGAGCTACCCGGTGCTCGGCTATCTATGGATGGCCGCGGCACACCTGCTGAGCCTGGGCGCGATCTCGCTGCGCACGAGCTACGCATGGGGCATGGCGGGGCTGTGGATGCTGTCGGCCGCGGTGGCGTGGTGGCTGGCGGCGATGATCACCCGCGAGCTCGGGCTCGACACCGGCAGGCGCTCGTCGGCAGAGATCGCCGGCTGGGCCGGTCTCGTCGCCGCCGCGCTGTGGCTCGTGGATCCGGGGGGGAGCCGCCAGGGCGGCTGGAGCTACCTGATGTTCCACGGCGTGTGGCCGCAGCTGCTGGCCGCGACGCTGTGGGCCGCCTCGCTCGGCCTCACGTGGCGGGCCTTCGCCGACCCTCGCCCGCGCCGCCTGGCCCTGGCCGTGCTGGCGCTCGGCGGGAGCTTGTGGGCACACCCGTTCGCGCTGCTCACCGCGGCTGCGTCGGCGGCGACCTGGGCGGTGCTGGTACTTATTGTGCCATTTTGGCGACGAGATGATGATCCAGATCGTCGACCACGCTGGCACGGCCCCTGGCGCGTGTGGGCCGTGGTGCACGTGGGCGGCGCACTGCTCGGCATGGGCTGGCTGGCCACGTTCCTCGGCGGGGCCGATGCGATGGGGCGCGAGCCCGTGCCCTGGACCACGCTGGCCGATCTCGGGGCCGAGCTCGTACAAGGCCGCTTGTTGGAGGGGCACTGGGCCTACGCAATCCCGCTCGCGCTGGTGGGCGGCGCGATCGTGGCGCGCCGCGGCGGCACGCTCGGCTGGGCGGTGCTCGGCCTCGCGGTGGGCCTGCTCGTGCTCGCCTCGGAGGACGTGATCACCGTGCTGCGTCTCGACCTCTTGGTGGGAGGCTTCGAGAACCTGCAGTTCCCGCGCTACGCGATCCCGCTCAAGCCGCTGGTGTTCGTGCTGGCTGGCGTGGGCGTGGGCGGAGCGCTGGCGTGGGCGTGGGCGCGGAGCCGCGAGCCGGCCCCGCTCGCGCTCGATGCTGCGGCGTGGGTCCGGCGCGCCGCCGCGGCGCTGCTACTCGCGCCGCTGGTCGCCACGCTCGTGCCGCAGCTCGAGCGCCTCGTGCCGCGCCCGGTGGCCGCGATCGACACGCTGCCCGCCGACGAGCTCGACGAGGCCGAGGCCGAGCTCCTGGCCGCACTGCGGGCCGAGGCCGCTCTGCTCCCACCCGAGCGGCCGCTGTGCGTGGCGATCATGCGCACCGACATGGGCGGCGGGACCTACCCGATCTTCACGGCCACCGACGCCGGCGCGCGCCTGGCCATCGACTCGCACATCCCCACCGTCAACCTCGAGCACGGGCTCCGCCGTCGCGTTCTCGCGTATGCCTCGCTGGGGGTCACCCACGTGATCCACGACCTGCCGGTGCCCGAGAAGGAGGAGGAGCTCGTCGCCACGCTCGAAGAGGTCGGTCGCTACGGCGCGTTCACGCTCGAGCGCTTCACGCCGCCGCTGGATCGCCCCATTCGCGTGGCCGAGCTGGTCGGCCGGGGCCACGTGGAGGTGCTCGTGGACGAGGTCGAGCGCCTCGAGCTCGACGTGACCGACATCCGCCCCGGTACCCAGCTCGCGCTCGGCCGCGCACCCCACCATCGCTGGGAGATCGCGCTCGACGGCGAGCCGCTCGAGACCACGGAGCTGAAGGTCGACAAGGGCGGGCTCACCGTCCTCGCCGTGGAGCTGCCCGGCCCCGGGCACGTAACGGTGATTTACGGGGTGAGCCCCGGTGAGCGCCGAGCGCTGTGGATCTCCGCAGCGGTGCTGCTCTTGTGCCTGGTGGCCGTGGCGTGGTCGGGCCCGCCGATCGCGATCGCCGAGCCCGGGCCGCGGGCGCGCCGAATCGCGTGGGTGGTCGTCGGCGCGGGCGGCTTGTTGCTCGCGGTGGGCGTGCCGCGGCGGCAGCAGGCCCGGCTCGAGGCGACGTGGGTCGAGCTCGCCCGGATTTCACTGCAGATCGGCGAGGATCGACCACCGCCCACGTTCGAACGCGATCTCGTGATCGACGACGCGCTCGAGCTCACGGTGACGCCCTCGCGGATCTGCAGCGGCCTGCTCGGTAAGGACGTGCACGAGGGCTGCTCCGAGGCCGCGCACGCGCCGGGGCTCTCGTTCCTCTACCGCGAGCCGCACCTCTACCGCTGCCTGCGGATCTCGATCGCCCCGAGCGGCGAGGCCTGGCTGCAATTCCCGGCGCTGCCCGACGACGAGGTCTCGATCGTGGGCGTGATCACGCACCACGAGCAGGTCACCTCCGGCAAGCAGCTCTTGTTCGGGTCGCAGAAGATCAACCAGCAGGTGACCAACGACCCCCGCGACTTCACGCTCGACCGCCGCCGGCACGGTGAAGCGCCTTCGCTGGGGATCCGCAACGAAGGCCGGGAGATCGAGCAGGTCTGCGTGGCGGCGGCGCTGGTGCGGCGGTGAGCGGCCGAGCGCGGCTCACCCGACGTCGCAGCCGTCGTTGACGAGGTTCAGCTCGGCGTCGTACGTGTGGGTGAGCAGCTCCAGCACGCCCTCCTCGTCGACGAGCCGCACCCACGTGACCTCGTACTCGGTCGCCGTCCCGCAGCCGTCGTAGGTGATCTCGAGCTCCGCGAAGCTCGACTCCCACGGCCCGCCCATGCCGGCGCAGAGGTCGTCTAGACCTTCGTAGGACTCGATCTCGGAGATCAGCGCGCTCGGCACGGCCGGATCGTCGTACTCGTAGAGCGTGTCGACCCAGCCGTCCTCCGGGTCACAGCTGCCACCGGGATAGCCGAATTCCTCGGCGCACGTGTAGAGCAACGTGATGGTCGCCGGCCCCACCCGATAGATCGAGTCGAGCTCCACTTCGGAGTCGATGGTCCGATCGTCACCGGTGCCATAGACGCCGTCGGTGCCGCGGCGGTAGAGATCGATGTTCTGGGCGGCATCGCTGCGGATCGCACACTCGAAGTCGAGCACGCTCTGCGTGCTGACCCCGTAGTCGTTCAAGAACGCCATCAGGTCGGCCTCGGCGATGCGGAACGCCGATGCATCGCTGCCGAGGTCGGCCGGCTCGGTGTCACAACCGAGCGCGAGGGAGGATCCGAGCGCGAGCACGAGCATCATCGGGGTACGAAGCATGTGAGCACCTTCCAGGAATACGGCGATCGACCGCACGACGGGCTCGCGACATGTAGCACTCACCGATCCTTGCGCAAGGCCTCCGTGAGGGATCCCATGACCCGCGTGCGAGTCTGCGCGTGTGGAGCGATGGCGCGCCTTCACGCGCGAGCGCTCGTTCACGTCGAGAGCTCGGCCTCGCTCGTCACCAGCCCCAGGGCGCTGGCGGCCCGTTCGAATCGGGTTGCTCGCGCCTTTCCGGCCACGCCGAGGATCGGCTGATCCCGCTTCCATCGCTGCCGTGCCTCGGCTCCCACCGCGGCCCAGAGCGATCTGGTGCGTTCGAGCCAGCTCGTGATTCCGGCGAGCACGCCTCCGAGCGCGAGATGGACCCCGGGATCGAGCGGCGGTCGCTCGGCCAGCCCGGCGAGGGCCGAGACCGTGGCGATGCCCTCGGCGATCATCGTCGCCGGCCAGCGAGCGCGACGACCCTCGCTCACCACGTAGGCCACCGCCGCGGCCATCACGTGGATGTCCTCCACCGTGCGGAACGGCTTGATCCACCGCGTATAGCCATCACCGTCGAGCACCGCGGAGCTCGCCACCACCACCGCCTCGAGCTCGACGCGCGCATGCGGGATCTCGGGCGTGAAGGGCGTCGCCGGCATCGCCTCCACGCGCACGCCCTGGGCGTCCGCGGGCACCCGCACCAGCCGCAGATCATTGCGAGCACCGTCGCGTCCGCTCGACGCCGCGACCAGCAGCGTGGGCGCGTTCCCGGCCAACGTCGCCCATGCCTTGCTTCCCGACAGCACCACCTCGTCCCCGCGCCGCTCGAGGCGGGTCTCGATCGCGCGTGGGTGCGCCCCGCCTTGCTCGGTGATGCAGAGCGCCGCGTGGCCCGTTTCTCCCGTCAGCGCCAGCAGGGCCGAGCGATACCCCGCCGCGAACGCGAGCCCCAGCCGGTCGGCGACCATGCCCGCCGCCACCGCGCGCTCGAACGCGCTCCCGTCGAGCGCCTCCCAGTGGGCCAGGAGCTCGCCGAGATCCCCCGCGCGCAGCGAGACGGCGGGAGGTCGTGCCAGCGTCGCGAGCCAGTCGGGCATGCTCCTTTGGATACTGCCGGCCGGGCTCGCGGTCGAGCCGGCCGCAGCACCCTTCCCGAGACCGAGCCGGGCGCTTGGCCGAGCTGGCCGCCCCTACCGCCTCGGCGGGCCCATCAGCGTGACCAGCGCACCCGGCTTGCGGTATGCTCGGGTCCTCGCCATGGCAGTCAACATCAAAGAGGGCGGCGACGAGACCGTCTCGGAGATCAACGTCACCCCCATGGTCGACGTGCTGCTGTGCCTGCTCATCATCTTCATGGTGGCCGCGCCCAAGCCGCCCAACGAGAAGATGACGATCGCGGTCCCCAAGAACGCGGTCACCCAGGCGCCGAGCGATCCCAACGCCACGCTCCTCGTCACCGTCGACGCGCAGGGCAACGCCAGGCTCGGCCAAGATCCCATGCCGAGCGACTTCGACGCGATGGTCGCGATGCTCGAGAAGAACGAGAAGGCCCAGACCGACGGCCGCATCGCGATCAAGGGCGAGGACAAGGCCAAGTACGGCCAGGTCATCCGCGTGATGGCGGCGGCGCACCAGGCTGGCATCGCCAAGGTCGGGATCGCGTCCGAGAAGCTGTAGCGCTCGCCCGCGAGCGTCACCGCTCCGGATACAGCACCTCTCCCCGCTCGAGCATCGCCACGAATTCCTCGATCTTGCGCGTGCGCGTCGCTTCGCGCTTGACGTCGTTGATCCGGTAGAGGATCGAGTTGCGGTTGGCGCGGCTGATCGTGGCGAAGAACCGCTTGGCCTTCGGCGAGCGCGCGAGCGCCCGCGCGAATTCGGGGTGCGGCTCGATCTTCGACGGCGGATCGTACGCCGCCTCCCAGCGTCCGTCGGCCTTCGCGGCCTCCACCTGCGCGAGCCCGGCGGGCGTCATCGCGCCAGTGGCAATCAGCTGCTCGGCGATCTCGCGGTTGATCTTCGACCACTTGCTCCGCGCCCGCCGCGGCGTGAAGCGCAGCAGGTACCAGGTCTCGTCGCGCGGGTTCTTGAGGCCGTCGATCCATCCATGGGCGAGCGCCACATCGCGCGCCTCCTCGTAGCTCACGGTGGCGATGCCGGTGTCCTTCTTGGCGAGCGCGACCCACAGCCCCTCTGACTTGGCGTGGTTGCGCTGCAGCCAGCGCGCCCATGCGGCCTTGCTGGCGAATGGGAGCACCGAGAGGCCCTTGTGCTGGTCCATCTCACGATCGTAGCGCGCACGACCGCCTGCGATGCAAGCACGCCAATCCGCGAATCCTCCCTGAGAAACGCGTGCGTTCACGCGGTCGCCCGGCTGGTCCATGCCGCCTGGGGCCGTGCTACGGCAAGCCTCGCATGAGCACCAACCGCTTCTTCACCCTGGTGTCCCGACCCACCGGCGAGCTCGCCGACTCGGACCTCGGCCGCCACGAGCAACCGATTGCGGCCCCCAAGGACGGGCAGATCCAAGTCCGTACCACCTGCATCTCCATCGATCCCACCAATCGGATCTGGATGAGCGACGTCCCGCAGTACATGCCGCCGATCGCGATCGGCGAGGTGGTGCGGGCGCTCGGTGTGGGCGTGGTGGAGCAGTCGGCCAACCCCGGCTTCGCGGTGGGCGATCGCGTGCTCGGCCTGCTCGGCTGGGCCACCCACCCCACCCTGGATCCCGCGACCAGCCTCGTGGGGCCGCTGCCGCGCGAGCTGCCGCTGTCGGACGCCAAGGTGCTGAGCCTGCTCGGCCTCACCGCGGGCCCCACCGCATACTTTGGCCTGCTCGAGGTCGGGCAGCCGCGCGCCGGCGAGACGCTGGTGGTCGACGCGGCCGCGGGCGCGGTGGGCTCGCTCGTGGGGCAGATCGGCAAGATCAAGGGCTGTCGCGTGGTCGGCATCGCAGGCGGGCCCGAGAAGTGCGCCTACGTCACCAAGACGCTCGGCTTCGACGCGTGCATCGACTACAAGCACGAAGACGTCGGCCGCGGGCTCGACCTGTGCTGCCCCAAGGGCATCGACGTGTGCTTCGAGAACGTGGGCGGGCCGATCTTCGACGAGATCCTCCTGCGCATGAACCTCAACGGCCGCGTGTCCATCTGCGGCCTGATCGCGGGCTACAACGACGCCGGCAAGCGCATCCCCGGCCCGTACAACTTCGGCATGGTGCTGATGCGGCGGCTGCGGGTGCAGGGCTTCATCGTCAGCGACTACTTCCCGCGCTTCCCCGAGGCGAGCGCGGAGCTGCTCCAGTGGGCCCAGGCGGGCAAGCTCCAGACGCTCGAGGACGTGCGCCAGGGCTTCGACGCGCTGCCCGAGACGCTGCGGCAGCTCCTGCGCGGCGACAAGCACGGCAAGCTCGTGCTCGAGCCGTGAGCGTGCCGTCGACCGGCGCGGGCGGCTCATGCGACCCCGCGCCGCGGTGCCGCGCCCGTGATCCGCGGGCTTCGCGGTGTATGATGCCCGCGCCGAGGCGAGGCGAGCGGAGGTCCGAGTGTTCGAGACGGCACAGCTGGGTCGCAAGGTCACCAAGGATGTCTACGAGGCCGAGGTGCCCGCCGTGCAGGCCGAGCTGCTCGTGCTGCAGCGGGGCCTGCGAGCCGCGCGCATCGCCACCACGATCATCGTCTCGGGCGTGGAGGGCTCGGGCGAGGGCGAGGTGGTCAACCGCATCAGCGAGTGGCTCGACCCGCGCGGCGTGCGGACCCATGCGTTCTGGGACGAGGGCGACGACGAGCAGCAGCGGCCCCGGTTCTGGCGGTTCTGGCGGCACCTGCCCGCGCGCGGCACCGTCGGCGTGCTGTTCGGCTCCTGGTACACCCAGCCGCTCGTCGACCACACGTTCGAGCGCACCAGCGCCGCCGAGTACGAGCGAGAGCTGCGGCGGATCGAGGAGCTCGAGCGGCTGCTCACCGACGACGGGATGCTGGTCGTCAAGCTGTGGTTCCACCTCGGCAAGCGCGACCAGAAGCGCAGGCTCGCGCGTGACGTGAAGGACGGTCGCATCCTGGCCCCACTCGTGAAGAAGCTGGCCAAGCGGTACGACCGCTACACCGAGTGCGCGGAGCGGGCGATCCGCATGACCGACACCGGGCACTGCCCGTGGATCGTGGTCGAGTCGGGCGATCGCCGCTATCGCGACCTCGCGGTGGGCCAGGCGCTGGTCCACGCCATGCGCGAGCGGCTCGAGCGAGCGCCCACCCCGGCCGCGCCCCCCGAGGTCGCGCCGCGCCACGCCGCCGCCGAGGCGCTCACGGCCGCCGATGGTGCCGCAACCGCGCCGGCGCCGGCCGAGACCGCGGCCCATGCCGACGGTGCCGGCACCAAGCCGTCGCTCGCGACCACGGAACCCGCAGCGGGAGCGGACGCGCCCCACCCCGCGCGACCCGAGCCGCGCATCACCGTGCTCGATCGCGTCGACCTGTCCGCGAGCCTGCCCGACGACGAGTACGAGGCGCGCTTGGACCATGCGCAGGACCGCCTCGGCAACCTCGCGTGGAAGGCCCGCGAGCACGGGCGCAACACCGTGGCCGTGTTCGAGGGCTGGGACGCGGCGGGCAAGGGCGGAGCGATCCGCCGGGTGGCGCGCGCCGTGGACGCGCGGCTGTTCCAGGCGATCTCGATCGCGGCGCCCACCGACGAGGAGCGGGCGCACCACTATCTCTGGCGGTTCTGGCGGCACGTCCCGCGCGCGGGCCACATGACGATCTACGACCGCTCGTGGTACGGCCGCGTGCTGGTCGAGCGCGTGGAGGGCTTCGCCCGCGAGCACGAGTGGCGGCGCGCCTACCAGGAGATCAACGACTTCGAGGAGCAGCTCGTCGAGCACGGTGTGGTGCTGCTCAAGCTGTGGCTGCACGTCAGCCCCGAGGAGCAGCTGCGGCGCTTCGAGGAGCGACAGCAGGACCAGCGCAAGCAGCACAAGATCACCGCCGAGGACTGGCGCAATCGCGAGAAGTGGGGCGCCTACGCCGAGGCCGTCGACGAGATGGTCGCGCGCACCAGCACCTCGTTTGCCCCGTGGACGCTGGTGGCCGGCAACGACAAGCAGCACGCGCGGGTCGAGGTGCTCGAGACGTTCTGCCGCCGGCTCGACGACGCGCTGCACGACGATCGCTAGCGGCCCAAGATCGCACCCTCCCGGCCCATTCCGGCGCCACGGGCGCAACACGCGGTGCTCGCCATCCGGCACCCACGTGCCCTGGTCGTGGTATGCTGGCTCGCTTTCTTTGACCCTTTGCTCGGTGGCGCCTCGGCGCGGCCGACCTCATCTAAAGGCTACCCATGCATTGCAAAGCTCGATTCGTATGTGCGGCGTGGCTCGTCGTGGCGACGGCCTGCTCCGACGACGGCCTCATCCAAGATCTCAACTCGTCCACCTCGGCCGCCGGGGGCGAGTCCTCCGGCATCGACACTTCCCCTCCGTACTCCACCGGGTCCATGGACCCCACCGGAGCCGACGAGCACGGCCCCAGCGACACCACTAACGCCGAGCCGGCCACCGGCAGCAGCACCGCCCTCGGCGACTCCACCGGCGGCTCCAGCGGGGACACCGGTGACCCCGGCAGCAGCACCGAGGGCTCCTCCAGCGGCTCCTCCAGCGGCTCCTCCAGCGGCTCCACCGAAGGCTCCACCACCGACGCCTGCGAGCCGATCACCGAGGATCCCTCCGGCATCGGCGTCGAGTGCACGAACGATCTCGACTGCCCCGAGAGCTATACCTGTCAGGGGTTCGCGGGCATCGTGTTCCAGCAGATGTGCCAGATCATCTGCATGCAGGACTGCGATTGCCCCGCGGGCCTCACCTGCTTCGAGGTCGCCGACAAGAGCGGCAGCTCCTGGCATCAGTGCGGGTAGCCCCCGTCCGAGCGTGGGCTGGCCCGCAGCGCTGCGGGCCGCTCCGCGGGCAGGGCCGTGGTATGCCACGGCCCGATGTCCAACGTCCTGCACGAGCTCCTGGAGCTGCTCCGCCTCGAGCGGATCGAGCACAACCTCTTCCGCGGTCAGAGCCAGGATCTCGGCTGGGGGGCGATCTTCGGCGGCCAGGTGCTGGGACAGGCGCTCTCGGCTGCCGTGCAGACGGTGCCGCCCGAGCGGCCCGTGCACTCGCTGCACGGCTACTTCCTGCGCCAGGGCGACGCGAGCAAACCGGTCGTCTACGACGTGGACTGCATCCGTGACGGCGGCAGCTTCACCACGCGGCGCGTCGTCGCGATCCAGAGCGGGCAGCCCATCTTCAGCATGTCGGCGTCGTTCCAGCAGCTCGAGGAGGGCTACGATCACGCGAGCGCCATCCCGAGCGTGCCCGGGCCCGACGACCTCGTCTCCGAAGCCGAGCTCGTGCGACGCTTCGCCGACGCGATCCCCGAGAAGCTGCGCAAGATCGCCACCGCCGCGCGGCCGATCGAGATCCGGCCGATCGAGAGCTACAACCCGCTGCGGCCCGAGAAGCGCCCTCCGTACCGCGGCGTGTGGTTCCGCGCCGTCGATCGCCTGCCCGACGACCCCGCGGTGCATCGCTACCTGCTCGCCTACGCCTCCGACTTCCACTTCTTGGCCACCGCGATGCATCCGCATGCGGTCTCGTGGCTGGTGCCCGGCATGCAGGTGGCCAGCCTCGATCACGCAATGTGGTTCCATCGGCCATTTCGCATGGACGAGTGGCTGCTCCACATGGTCGACAGCCCGTCCGCCAGCGGCGGGCGCGGGCTGGTGCGCGGCCAGCTGTTCACGCGCGATGGGGTGCTGGTGGCGTCGACGACCCAGGAGGGGCTGATCCGCCACCGGGGTCGCTTCGCGCGGCCCGCTGCGCCATGAGCGAGCCGCTCGCTCCTCCTCAGGTCCCGGGGATCGGGCGCTGGACGAGCCGGGCGACGAAGGCCTCGAGCTGCGCCGCACCGAACGGCTTGGGCAGCCAGCCGTCCTTGCCGAGGCCATCGAGGAAGGCCGTGGCCTCGGCTCCGAACGCGCCGCCGGTCATGAACCCCATCTTCGCGGCCACCGGCTTGCCCTCGGCCTCGAGCCGGCGCATGAGCTGCGGACCGCTCAGCTCGGGCAGCATCACGTCGCAGAGGATGGCGTCCCACGGCTGGGCCGACGCCAGGCGCAGGCCCTCGGGACCGCTGGAGGCCGTGGAGATCTCGTAGCTGCGACGAAGCAGCCGGGTCAGCATGGTGATGACGAGCGGCTCGTCATCGATGATGAGGAGCCGGGGCTTGGGGCTCTCGACGGCTGCCGAGCTCATGGCGCCTCCTCTGCCGCGCGCAGGAACACGCGAAACGTGGAGCCGACGCCCAGCGTCGACTCGACCTCGATGCGGCCGCCGTGGTCGACCACGATGCGCTTGGAGATCGCGAGCCCGAGCCCCGTCCCCTCGCCCACGGGGCGGGTTGTGAAGAACGAGTCGAAGATCCGCGGAAGGTTCTCGGGCGGGATGCCCATGCCGTTGTCGCGCACCTCGACCACCATCATACGCTCGCTGCTGCGGTACGTGACCACCTCCACCATGTTATCCTCGCTGGAGCGCCCCGATGGAAGGGCGTACATCGCATTCTGAACCAAGTTCACGAGTACTTGCCCCAGACGGCCGCGATCGGCCATCACGGGGGGTAGCTCGGCGTAGCGGCACACGAGCCGGGCGCGGTGCAGCACGGAGTTGCGGATGAGCGTGAGCGCCGAATCGACCACGTCGGCCAGCCGCTCGGGCCCCAGCCGCACGTGGGAGGTGGGGGTGAGCTTCTTGAGGTCGGCCGCAATCCGGGCCGCCCGCTGGAGCCCGACGCGCGCGTCATGGAGCGCCGCCACGAGCTCCGGTACGCGCCGAAGGTCGCTGTCGGCCTGGAGCTGGAGCAACTCCTGCTCCAGGAAGTCGAGGTTGCCCGACGCGTAGGTGAGCGGGTTGTTGAGCTCGTGCCCCACGCCCGCCGACAGCGTGGAGAACGCCGAGCGCTCGGCGATGGCCTGGCGGGCCGCTTGCTCTTCGAGCAGCGCGTTCTTCTGCTCGCGCTCCTCGAACAGCCCTTGCACCTCCTCGGCCGCCGAGTTGACGAGGAACGCCAGCACGTCCTCGGGGCTACCATCGAACGTCCGTGCCACGCGAGCCTCGAAATCGCCCGCTCCGATGCACACGAGCACGTCGGTGACCGAGCGGATGAGGTCCTCGACCTTGTCGCGGTGCTGCTGGCGGAGCGCGAACAGCTCGCCGAGCGAGGTGGCCATGCGGGCGAAGCGGTCGGCAATGGCGGCCTTCGTGGTGGTCGCGGTGGCGCCCTCGGTCGCGGTGGCGCCTTCGGTCTCGGTGCCGCCTTCGGCCTCGGCGCCACGTTGGCCCGTTGGTTCCAGTCGTGTAGCGAAGTTGCCGTGGGAGAGCGACGCGAAGGCCTCGAGCAGCGCTGCGACGAAGGTGTCGTCGAGCGGCGGGGTCGAGGAGGCTGGAGGCTCAGCCGGCATCGGCGTCCTCGCGAAGGGTCTCGGCCCGGTGCGCCGCGGAGCACGGGCTCATGGCTGCTTGCCGGCCGGTGGGAGGCTGTGGAGCCACGTGCGGGCGTCCGCGATGGTGGGAAAGAACTTGAGCGGAATGGCCGTACGCGCGAGGCCGAGGAAGAACGAGCCCATGGCACGGCTGAGCAGCGTGCCCCCCACGAGCGCGATGCCGAGGGCCCAGGGGGACGTGGTGTCCTCGGAGTAGGTCTTGCGAGCGGAGCGATCCTGAGAGGCGATGTAATCGAAGAAGATCATCAGCAGCGGTGGATCGTCGTGGGTGGCGAACCAGCGGTGCAGGAAGTCGAGGTGCTCACGCGCGGTGGCAGCAGTATCGAGGATGCCCGGGTGCGGAAGCACGAGCACGACGCGCTCGTGGTCGAGGAAGAACCGGCAGTCGGCAGTGGAGCCGATCTGTTGCCAGGATTCGTCCCAACCGGCGGGCCACTCCATGGTGGTGGCAGGATATCACGGGTGGGAGGGGCGGAGTGGGTGTGGTGGGGTGGAGCGGGGGATGGGAGGGTGAGCGAATCGGATCGGCTAGGTCGAATCGGTTGAACGATGGATAGGATGCAGTCTTTGCTGGGCATCTTCGCGCGGGTGAGGGATGGAGGAGCGAGGCGTGGATGGAGCGTGGTGGCTTCCCCGATATTGAAAAGTGTGTACGGGATCAGCGGATAGGCGAGGTCGGAAGGGAGGTGAGGCGCTGGACCGCGTTCGTATCGAGCACCGCGGATGAGTGGGAGGCGTGGAAGATGAGCGTGCCACCGCGGGAGGAGGTGAGGGTGATCGTCGGCTGGCCTTGGTCGTCGACGATCGGGAGGTGGTTGGTGTTGATGTGCTCGTAGTTGGAGGTGACGCCACCGCAGGTGACGAAGGCAATGGTGGAGAGGAGGAGGTGGCGCGGAGGAGACGGTTTTGATGTTCGAGTGCGGAGAGGCGGGGTCGGTGGGCATGGATGGGAACGTACCGCAGCGGGAAGCAGCAGCGAGCAAGGAGCGGAAGGGACCGTCGTGCCGAGATCGGATCGTGATTACGATGGGGCATGAGCCCCGAGGCGGAACGTTTGCTGGAGGAGGCGCTGAAGCTATGCGACGAGGATCGAGCGGTGCTCGCGGTGATCCTCGAGAGCAGCTTGGGAGATGGGTCGACCGAGGAGGAGCGGGAGGCGGCTTGGGGTACGGAGATTCAGCGAAGGTTGGAAGCGGTGCGGGCGGGGGAGGTGAGGTTGATTCCGTGGGAGGAGGTGGAGCGGGAGCTGGAGGAGATCGTGGCGCGGGGTCGTGTACGACGGGGTGATGGGTGATGGAAGGCTCGATGGCTGCGAGATACGGGCTCGAGCAAGACGGTGTTGCCTTGAGAGGCGGTGTTGCGCAAGTTGGGCAACACAGCGACTTGAGGCCGAATGCCACTCACCATCCCCTCGATCCCTCCGCCGCGTAGGTCGTCGAGATCCACATACCCGTCATCACCTTCCCCGAACGGACATACCCGCTCGATTCGATGACGCCAGCCCTCCGAGCGATCGCTTGCCTTCTCGAACATCGCCTTGCAGCGTAGCCCATGAACGACGAAGTGGTGCCCTTCCTCGACGAAGAGCACCACTTCACTGGTCGGAACAATCCGGGTCAAAACGTTTTGGGTCAATTCGGCACCGCTACTCGGTGCCGGACCTTCTCGTCTCACCCGTTCAACATCCGCCGCAGCACATACTGCAAGATCCCCCCATTCTCGTAGTACTCCACCTCATTCGGCGTATCCAACCGCGCGATCACCTCGAACTCCTTCACGCTCCCATCCCCCGCCTTCGCGCTCACCTTCAGCACCTTCTTCGGCACGAGCCCCTCGCCGATCCCGGTGATCGTGATCTCCTCCTCCCCGGTCAGCCCCAGCGTCTCCGCGCTCTCCCCGTCCTTGTACACCAGCGGCAGCACGCCCATCCCCGCGAGGTTGCTGCGGTGGATCCGCTCGAAGCTCTGCACGATCACCGCCTTCACCCCGAGCAGCACCGTGCCCTTCGCGGCCCAATCCCGCGACGATCCGGTCCCGTACTCGAGGCCGCCGAGCACCACCAGCGGCACGCCGTCGGCCTGATACTTCACCGAGGCATCGTAGATGCTCATCTGCTCGCCATCGGGCAGATGCCGCGTGACTCCGCCCTCCGTGCCGGGCGCCAGCATGTTCTTGAGTCGGATGTTCGCGAACGTCCCGCGGATCATCACCTCATGATTGCCGCGCCGCGAGCCGAACGAGTTGAACTCGCTCACCGGCACGCCATGCGCCTTGAGATACACCCCCGCCGGGCCGTCCTCCGGAATGTCACCGGCGGGCGAGATGTGATCCGTCGTCACGCTGTCCCCGAGCTTGGCCAGCACCCGCGCCCCCACGATGTCCTGCAGCGGGGACTTCTGGCGCCCCATGCCCACGAAGTACGGCGGGTTTCGGACGTAGGTGCTCTTTTCGTCCCATACGAACAGCTCGCCCTTCGGAATCTCCAGCTTGCGCCAGCGCTCGTCGCCCTCGAACACCGAGGCGTACTGCGCGGCGAACATCTCGGCACCGAGGTTCTCGCGCACGGTGTCGCGTACCTCCTGCGGGCTCGGCCAGATCTCCTGCAGGAACACGTCGCCACCCTTGGCGTCCTTGCCGATCGGCTCCGAGGACAAGTCGACGTCCATGTGCCCCGCGAGCGCGTACGCGACCACGAGCGGCGGCGAGGCGAGATAATTCGCGCGCACCCACGGGCTGATGCGGCCCTCGAAGTTGCGGTTGCCCGAGAGCACCGCGGCCGCCTCGAGCTTGCCGGCAGTGATCGCCCCGACGATCTCCTCCGCCAGCGGCCCGGAATTCCCGATGCACGTGGTGCAGCCATACCCGACCACGTGGAAGCCCAGCGTCTCGAGGTCGTGCAGCAACCCGGACTTCTTGAGGTACTCGGTCACCACCCGCGACCCGGGCGCGAGGCTGGTCTTCACCCACGGCTTGCTGCGCAATCCCTTGGCCGCAGCCTTGCGCGCGAGCAAACCCGCGGCGATCAACACCGAGGGGTTGCTGGTGTTCGTGCAGCTCGTGATCGCAGCGATCACCACGCTGCCGTGCGACAGCGAGAAGTCCTTGCCCTTGACCGGCACCACCGAGGTCTTCCCGGCGATGTGCTCCTCCCACATCCCCTTGGACTTCCGCAGCGGAATTCGATCCTGCGGCCGCTTGGGCCCCGCAATGCTGGGCTCCACCGTCGACAGATCGAGCTCGAGCGTGTCGGTGAACACGGGATCGGGCGTGTCCTTGGTGCGGAACAACCCCTGCTCCTTGGCGTACGCCTCCACCAGCGCCACCGTCTCGGCGGGCCGGCCCGAGAAGCGCAGGAACGCGATCGTCTCGTCGTCGATCGGGAAGAACCCGCAGGTGGCCCCGTACTCGGGGGCCATGTTGGCGATGGTGGCACGATCGGGGAGGCTCAAGGAGTCGAGGCCGGGGCCGTAGAACTCGACGAACTTGTTCACCACGCCCTTCTTGCGCAGCATCTGGGTGACGGTGAGCACGAGGTCGGTGGCGGTGGCGCCCTCGGCGAGGGTGCCGTGCAGGCGGAAGCCCACCACCTGCGGCAACAGCATCGAGACGGGCTGGCCGAGCATCGCCGCCTCGGCCTCGATGCCACCCACGCCCCAGCCGAGCACGGCGAGGCCGTTGATCATGGTGGTGTGCGAGTCGGTGCCGACGAGCGTGTCGGGGAACGCTTGGGTGACGCCGCCGACCTTCTTGGTCCACACGGTGCGGCCGAGATACTCGAAGTTGACCTGGTGGCAGATGCCGGTGCCGGGCGGCACCACGCTGAAGTTGCTGCACGATTCCGCACCCCAGCGCAGGAACGCGTAGCGCTCCTTGTTGCGCTGATACTCGAGCTGCACGTTGAGGCCGTAGGCCTGCGCGCTGCCGGCATGGTCGATCTGCACGGAGTGGTCGATGACGAGGTCGACGGGCTCGAGCGGGTTGATGCGCTGCGGGTTGCCGCCCATGCCCTTGATGGCGTCGCGCATGGCGGCGAGGTCGACCACCACGGGCACGCCGGTGAAGTCCTGCAGCAGCACGCGGGCGGGGTGGAACGCGATCTCGACGTCGGGCTCGGCCTTGGCGTCCCAGCGGGCGGCGGCGGTGATGTCGTCGGCCGTCACCGCGACCCCGTCCTCGTTGCGCAGGAGGTTCTCCACGAGCACGCGCAGCGAGAACGGCAGCCGATCGACCGCACCCACGCCCGCATTGGAGAGCGCATCGAGACGGTAGATCTCGTAGCTGTGCTCCCCCACGGTGAGGGTCGAGCGGGCGCCGAACGAGTCGAGGTTGTGCTGCGTCATTGTCGTGATGCTCCGGTGCCGGTCGCCCCCTTCCAATCCACGGGGGCTTTGCGGGCGCATCTTGCAATGCGACGCGGGGGTTGTCGAATCGCCGCGGCGAGCCGACCGCGCGTCATTTGTGGGCAATCGAGCCGGGCGGGCGCACGCGCGAGAAAGCGGGCGTTCGACCGCGGGTCGGCATCGCAGCCTGGCCCGACATCCGCGAGCGGAGGCCGGCCGTGGTGGTCGCGACGCGGGGCGCCCGCGGTCCGGACGATGCCGATCAGAACCGACCGCTCAGCGCCATGCCCCACGTCTGGGTCTGGCGGTTGGCGATGGGGGCGAGGCCGACGTCGGCGAGGTGGCCGAAGCGGCGATTGTAGCCCTCGTAGCCGCTGGCATAGCCGCCCAGGATCGCACCGGGTATGGTGCCGGCCAGGCTGGCGTAGTAGCCCCACTCCCACACGCGGGCCTTGCAGAAGTCGTTGTCGCGGCAGCTGGTTCCGCCGGCGATGCGGGTCACCGCCCACGTGCCGAGGCCGGCGCCGAACAGCGCCCAGCCGAGCTTCTTGCGACGCGCTCGCGTGGGGGTCGTGCCCTCGAACAGCTCGCCGTGTGCGTCGTAACGCCCGCGCCGAGCCATGCCGCCGCCCGCGAGACCGAGCCCGGCGGCAATGAGGGGGTCGTAGAAGACGGCGCCGCGGATCATGGTGTCGAACGGCAAGCCGCCGGGAATGTGGCTCGCACGAGACACCTGGATCGTGGTCAGCACGCGCACGATCAGGCCCGCACCACCGACCACCGTCGCGGCGATGAGCAGGCCGCGACCGCTGGGAGGGGCCGGCGGCGGCAGCACGGGCGGAGGCACGAAGGTGGGCTGCTCGGGTATGGGGACCACCGGCGGCTGGGACCAGGTGTCGGCAGCGGGGTCGGTGAGCTCCGGTGGTGGCGACTCGAGTGGCTCGGTCGAGCCCGGCGGCGGGAGGGGCGAGGTCGCGTCATCCGAAGGCGTCGGCGGAGGAGCGACCGGCGTGTCGCTCGAGAGCACGTCGGCCGGCGGGGCCGTGGGTGACGACGCAGGGGGTGCGGTGATCGGCGGCGACGAGGGCGGGGGCGCGGCCGTCGGTGGAGCAGCAGGAGGCGCGGTGATCGGCGGCGACGAAGGAGGAGGCGCCGTTGGAGGGGCCACGGTGATCGGCGGCGACGAGGGCGGGGGCGCAACCGTGGGAGGGGGCGCGGATGGACGCGGCGCAACCACTGGGGGCGACCCGGGCGGAGGCGACCCGGGCGAGGCCACCGAGGGGGGCGAGGCCGGCGGGGCCATCGTGAGCTCCGGGGCGAACCCGAGGGACGACGCGACGGCGAGGGCAACGACGGAGCTGAGCATGGGCACCCGTGCTCATAGTGCCCTTCGCGGGCTCGAGGATCACCCCCGATGGGACGAATGCGGTGGATGGCGCCGGGACGGGCCCGTACAGCGGCCCGGGGGTGGGTGGGCCGATGGCTCCATCAGCGCTGCAGCGCGGACAGCATCAGCAGCTCGCGCTGGGCTACCTCGTTCTCGGGATCGAGCTCGAGCACGGCCTCGTAGTGGGTGCGCGCGCGCGGGAAGTCGCGCTCGGTGAGGGCCTGGCGGGCCTGTACGACGCACAGGAGCACGCGCAGGCGCGGCTCGGGCGTTCGCTCGAGCGCACGCTCGAGCCGCTCGATGGCCGCGAGGTACTTCTTCTCGGCCACGAGCCGTAGCGCCTCGTCGACCAGCGGCGACTGCGAGCCACGATTGACCGGCGCGGCCGCCGGCGCGCGGCGCTTGAGCTGCGAGGCGAGCTGCTCGCTGCGCGCGTTCAAGTCGGCCGCTCGCTGGGTCTCGCCGGTCGGCGGGCCCAGCTCGATTCGCTCGGTCTCGCCGGTCTGCGGCGGCAGGATCTCGTCCTGGACCCACTCGGTCTCGCCGGTCTGCGGACGCAGCGACTCTTCCTGGATCCCCTCGGTCTCTCCGGTGGGCCGGCGCAGCGGCTCGAGCGTGACCGGGGCGTGTTGCGTGGACGAGACCTGCCGCGGAGGGGGTTCCGGAGCGAGCGGAGCCGCGCGGGGAACCCTCGTGGCGGTGGCCGGGGGCGCGGGTCTCGCAGGCCGGGCTCGCGAGCCCTGGGACGGAACCGTCTCGATCGAGGCCAGCGCGTCGCGGAGCCGGCGGTAGGCCTCGTGGATGCGCAGGAAGATCTCACCGGTGAGCTGGCGGACCTCCGGCGGTCCTTCGACGTAGGCCACGCTGGGGTGCCAGCGCCGGGCCAGGCGCTCGAACGCGATGCGCAGCGCGTTGCGGTCGGCCGCGGTGTCGAGCCCGAGCACCTCGAGGTCGCTGCGGGCCGTCATGGTGGCGAGCTCGGCCCGCAGCTCCTGCACCTGCCGGCTCTCGGCGTCCGAGAGGGTCATGCGCACGCTGCCGCCGTCGCCGAGCGTGCCGAGCTCGCGCAGCGTGGATGTCACGGCCATCGGCCGCGCGTCGGCCATCTGCTTGGCCTGCTCGACGAGCCGCTGCAGCGCACGCCGTCGCTCGGCGGTGAGATCGGAGAACTGGATGCCGAAGCCCGCCGTGCACCCCATGGACCGGGCCTGCGCCGCGGTGACCACGTGCACCACCATGCCCTCGAATTCGAGCGTGCCGGTCCCGTGCGGGAGCTGGAGCTGCACCGCGACCCGAGTGTCGCGCTCGGGCGGTGCTTCGGTCTCCACGAACATGCCGCCGCAGCTGATGTCCTTGGTGTAGAGCGCGACCAGCTCGTTCCAGCTCGCGACCGCGACCACCGCAGGCTCGACCAGGGAGTAGCGCGGCATCGTCCGCCGCTCGGCCCCGGGGCGCAGCGGCTCGGGCACGATCAGCTCGGTGGGCATGTCCAGGGCTGCTTCCAGCCCATTGAGCTCGACGAGCACCGCGTCATCGAGAGCCTTCTCGAATGCGGCCAGCGTGTCGCGCCTGATCACCTCCTGGCTCATCGCTCGACGGATCTCCGGCTAGGACTCTACTCCGCGGATCGGGGGCCGGCGAGCACGCACGGCGCTTTCTCGTCGTGATCGCGGCCACCTCCACCCCAGCCTGGCGACAGCAGCGGACATCGTTCGTGCACGAAGTGTGAGGCCCATGGGCCGCGGATCCAAGGGCGTGGACCGTCGACCCGTGTCGGCCTACCATCCCACAAGTGTCCACGTCCGCCGACGATGCGATCGCGCACGAGCCTGCGGCGGAGGCCATCGGCGCGGAGGCGCGCGAGGCTTCGGCCACCGCGGCGGAGCCGGACGAGGATCCCCAGCCGCCCGCGGTCATCGTTCGCCTGCGTGGGCCGGATCGCGCGGTCGCTCGCATCATCGGGCCCATGACGCCCGAGCACGCCCGACTCGGGGCGGTGGTCACGTTCGGGATCTCTCCGCAGGGCCGGCTCGCCGAGCGTGCGGCCCAGGCGGCTGGCTCCGAGCCGCGCGCGCGGGCCAACGTGCTCGCGCTGCCGCATCCACGGCGGGCTCCTCCGCCCACGCGCATCGCGACGTCGTCGTTCGACCGCGAGCCCGAGGGTGCGTAGCGCGGCTCTTCAGTCGCCGACGAGCTTGGTCACGTTGACCGGCGTGTTGTTGTTGAGCTCGTCCATGTCTCCTGCAGGTAGGCCCGCGGTGGTCGGCCTGCGCAGGTATCGGCATGCCGCGAGATTCTGATCGGGCACGACGGGACGGTCCGTGTCGTAGAACTCCAGCGCGAAGTACATGATGCTGTCGGCATTGGCGCGAGCATAGTGCGCCTTGTGCTTGGCGAGGGTTCGACAGTCGGTATAGTCGTAGGCGAAGTCGTCCGAGAGCATCGCGTTCAGCCCGGTGCCCTGCACCACCCAGATCCGGTGCGAGGTCTCGTGGATGATGGTGCCGGTCCGCACCTTCGCGTCGGAGAGCTTCGTGACCAGCAACTTCGCGGGCGTCTGCGCCGCGAAGAACACGTCGGCAATCTCGATGTCCACCGATTTGTTGGAGAACTGGGTGCCTGCCGAGGTGAAGACCTGGGCGTAGAAGTTGGCGTTCTCTTGATCGCCCGGCGCAACCAGCGGGTGGCCGACGTTACCCGTGAAGCGCCACACGTGGACGGTGCGGCTGTAGACGTTGGTCATGTCGCGGTAGCGCGCGATCAGGCGCGTCCAGGCGGCCGGGTTGTCGCTGCCGAACCACTTGCGAACGATCGCCTTCGTCTTGGACTCCGCGTTCTTGTGGAGCACGAGCCACTGGTAGGCGCGCGCGCAGCAGCTCGCGACCTTCTGCATCGCGTCTTCGACGATCTTCTTCTCGGTGGGCGGCGCCCCCACGTTCAGAAGCAAGCGTCGCCCGTGCACGATGGGTGCTCGAACCTGATGAACGATGGCCACTGCGCATCCTCCTCGTTACTGCGAGCCCTCCGTGAGCAGCTGCTCACGGCCCACCACCACCTCGATCACCTCCGGCTGCTCGAACAGTCGCTTCCACGAGGTGCCGCTGGCCTTGGTCAAGAGGCAGTACACCCCCACGGTCTTGCTCTTCGGCTTGGCGATCGTGACCTGCTGCTCGGTCCCCGGGAACACCAGGAAGCTGGCCAGCACGGTCTCGTCGGGCTCGATCACCAGCGAGACGATGTCCTGGTAGCCATCCTCCACGAAGTCCTTGAGCGTCACCGCGCGCACGATCGTGTAGAGCGGCCGCCCGGCGTTGGCGTCGGACTCCGCCGTCATGTGGATCGTCAGCGTCTCGGCCGCGGGCTCGGTGGGCGTGGTGCTCGGGTCGCGCTTGGTCGTCTCGTCGGTGGCCGGGGTCGTGGTCTTGCTCTTGTCCTTGTCGCGCTTCTTCTTGCAGCCACCGCTCGACACCAGCGCCAGGCTCGACGCCAGCGCCAGCACCACCGCGCGACGCCGTCTCACCGGCAGTCCCTCACCGCGAACGGAGCCCACGCGTCGCTCACCAGCACGAACCGCACCGGTCGCCAGACCTTGGCCAGGTCGTCCACGGGCACGCTCCAGCTCACTGGCAGATCCGTGGTGCCGCGCTTGGCTCCCTTGCCGCAGCGCGTGCCCTTGGCGATCGCGAGGCGCGTGGGCGTGGCCTCCTTGGCGCGCGCCTTGGCACACGCCTTGCCGATGCAGCTGCGACCCTGGTCGAGCAGGCGGTAGAAGCTGAACGTCGAGCCGACCTCGTCGAGTGTGCTCTCGCGCTCGTCCTCGCCGTCGGCGGCCGTCATCGTCAGCGACACGACCGACGCCCCCTGATCCCACCAGCGCAGCTCGAGCAGCTGCGGCTCGGGGCGCTGGTTGAACGCGTACACGGCCGAGCCCCCCGAGCTGAGGTACGCCATCGAGGCCACGCGCCCCTCGTACGGCTTGGTCGAGAGCGCCTGCGGCTTGATGACGAGCGCGAGCGGCACCCGCCCGCCGTCCTTGTCCCAGAGCGTCGCCGACAGGCTCTGCACGTCCTCCAGCATTTCGAGCATGCCGGTGGGGGCGTGGATGCCGGCGAGCATCTCGTAGCGGTCGCCGGAGAGCTGGGTCACGGGCCCGAGGAGCTTGTCGAAGCGGACCCACAGCTCGCCCGGCTCGCCCTGCTTGCGCAGCCGCGCCTCGATCTCGGCCACCTGCGCTTCTTCCTCGGCGGCGCCGTCGAACGGGTACATCGCGAGCAGCGGCGTCACCACCGGACGCACGTCGCTCGTCCACGCGCGTGAGACCTCGGCGTCGAGATCACGCAGGCCGTAGGCGTAGACCAGGTCCACCGGCCGCTCGAACGGGTGGTGCCATTGGTAGTCGAGCTGCGCGCCATCGAGCCACTCGCCCACCTGCACGCGGCGGTCGATCTCCTTGCCTTGCAGCGTCTGGAGCGTGAGCTTGCCGAGCCCGGAGAGCCGGTCCTCGAGCACCTCGCCGGCCGGAGCCGCGGCGACCCCCGTGCCGTCCATCAGCGGCAAGAGCTCCGTGAGGATCGCGGTGTACGGCTCGAGCCCCGCGATCGCCCCGTCCTCCTCGGTCAAGAGCGTCACCAGCGGGGCGAACACCTCGAGGGCGCTCCGGAGCGCCGCGTGGTACTCGTCGTCGGTCAGCGGCAGCGAGGCGTTGCGCGAGACCGTCGTGAGGAAGTCGGTGAACCACGACGAGGGCTGCGTGATCGCCTTGAGGGCGAACGGCAGCGCCACCTTGGAGCCGGGGTCGAACTCGAACCCGAGGTAGTAGGCGAGGAGCTGGTCGCGGTAGGCGCTGGCGTAGGCCGCCACTGTGTTCTTGATCGCGCGATCGAGGCGGTCGCGATCGCCCCGCTCGAGCTCGCTGTTCGGCATCCTCTCGATGGCGTAGCGCAGCACCGGCTCCACGCGGTCCTCGAACGCGGACTTGGTGTAGTAGCCCGCGATCGTAGTGGTGGCGCCGCCGCCGTAGCCGTGGATCGCTCCGATGTCCTGGCGCTGCTCGCCCTCGTCGAAGAACCCGCGGCCGTCGTAGGCCTGCTCGCCGGTGATGGACTCGAGCGTGTGCTCGATGAGATCGTGCGACCGTAGGCGCGTCATCACGGCCACCGCGGTGCCGCGCGGGACCTCGCAGCTGTCGTCGATGACGCGCGAGTCCTGCTCGTGGAGTGCCTTCCACTGCTCGACGTGCTCGAGCTCCACGGTCAGCGTACAGAGGCCCCAGTCGTCGCGCAGGTCGGTGCGGGCCTCGGTGAGCTCGATGACGGCGTTCGCGACCGCGGTGAGCTGCTCGTGGTCCTCGACGAGGACCTCCGCGTCGAGCTCCCCCAGGATCGGCTGGACCGAGATCGACAGCGACTCGTCGGCCAGCAGCAGCTTGCGCGCGTCGTCGATCGCCTCGTACTCCGCCTTGCTGCGCAGCTCGGGACGAGCCCGCAGGACCCCGAGCTCGCTCGGCGACGGCATGCCGCGCTCGCGACCAAGCACCTCGCACATGCGCTCCTGGTACTCGAGCCACTCGCGCCCGGTCTGCTCGTCGATCTTGGACGGCAGCGCCACGTCTTGGTCGTGGACCATGCGGCTCGACTGGATGTAGTAGATCACGATCTGCTCGCTCAGCCCGAGCTCCTTGGCCCACCAGATCGCGTTGTCCCCGATGTGCCGGCCGAGCGCGTCGTCGCGGGTGGCGTAGAGCAGCGAGATCGCGTAGAGCAGCTTCACGCGATCGGCCCCGTGCTCGCCCCAGGCCTCGTCCTCGAGCCAGGGCAGCAGGTATTGCGTGCGAATCTCGCGTTCGAATCGATCGGTGATCTCCTGCTTGCGCTCGATCTGCACCCAGCGTAGCCACAGCCACTCGGTGTCGTACATGCGGTCGATGGCGTCGGCGGCTTGCTCGGCCGCCTCGCGCTCCTCGACGCTCGCGAACCGCTCCCGATCCTGCTGCTGCCGGTGCCCGTCGACCGCTTGCTCGGCGTCGTCGATGCGCCGCACGTGCCGCACGGCGAGCGTACCGAGCGTGAACAGGCTCGCCACTCCCAGCGCCACCGCGCCGGCGATCGTCCGCCGGTTGTAGCGGCTGATGCTGTGGACCGCCACGCTCGAGTCGGCCTCGAACGGATCACCCACGTGGCTGTGGGGGATGATCGAGCTGAGGTACAGCTCGCTCGGCGGGCGCTTGGTGGCGTACCACTGCTCGCCGCGCAGGCTCGTGAGCAGCGGGTGCAGCCGGCCGAGCAACGCCGCCAGCGCGTCGTAGAACCGAACGAGCCGTGTGAACTCGTCGCCGGTGCGGTTGGTGAGCGCGTAGGCCAGGTGCTCGTCGAACGTCGCGATCAGGGCGTCGGCGTCCTTGTAGTCCTGGCCCATTCGTTGCAGCTCGAGGCCCTTCTCGTGGACACCCACCACGGCCGCGAATTCCTCGTAGCCCTCGACCTGGTCGAGATGGGTGAGGCACACGCGAATGTCGATGCTGTCGGACACGCGCCGCGGGAACAGGTCGAGCTTGCCGCTCACGAGCTGGGCCAGCGCCTGCAGCTCGGACGGAGGGGTGGTGGCCAGCGTGCGGGCATCGAGCGTCACCACCACGATCGCGCTCGGGCCGATGTTGCGCCACAGCTGGGTCAGGGCTCGCTTGGCCGAGAAGCTCACGTCGCAAAGGAGCGGCGCGGAGACCTCGTGCACGACCACGTCGGCGCCCAGGTAGAGCTGCAGGACGGGGTCCTTGTTGGCGCTGGGGTTGAAGCGATTGGCCTGCCCGCGCCAGTCCACGCGCGAGTCGATGAGGTGGCTCTTGCCCACGCCGGCCTCGCCCATCACCACGACCGTGGGGTAGTGGTGGGCTCGCCGCGGGATCCGGACGTAGAACGGCGCCCACACCGATTGCAGCCGCCGCGCGAGCGAAGGGCCATCGCGGCGCGGGATGTCGACCGAGCGGCCACGCTGGCGGCGGAGGATCAGCCACACGACCAGCAGCAGCAGCGCGAGCACCACCACCGCGACGATCACCTCGAACCACGGGATGTCGGCCAGCCACGAGGAGAGCTTGGCTCCCCACGAGGTGTCGGCGGGGGCGCTCGCGGCCGCATCGGCGCCCGCCGGTGCGCCTGCGCTCGCGGCCGCGTCGGCGCCCGCCGGTGCGCCTGCGCTCGCGGCCGCGTCCGTACCCGCGGGTGCTGCCGTCGCGCCCGCCTCCGCGCCCGCGGGTGCCTTGGCTGGCGCAGCCGCGGTGGCCATGCCCAGCAGCGTCATTGCACCGGCTCACCTCGGCCGAGCGTGCCGGCCGGCCATCCAGCGCCGCGCATCAGCGCCTCGAGCACGTCTTCGAATGCATCGAGCGCGGTGGCGAGCACGGGCTTGGCCTTCGGGTCGTCGACCAGCGCGCGCGAGGCTGCGCGCACGGCTTCGAGCGGCTGGGTCAGGCACTGCCGCGGCTCGCTCTTGGGCGGGAACACCCGATCGAGCTCTCGCTCGAGCGCCTCGAAGGCCGTCACGGCCGCCGCGGGGGCGGAGGGCGCTTCGCTGCGGTCTGCAGGGCTCGTCACGGGGTCCTCGGAAAGCCGATGATCAGTAATTGGAGAGCAAGGTCAGTGAGGCGGTGATGAGCACCACCGCTCCCAGCGAGATCGCATAGGCCACCCACGCTGCCACGGGCTTGGCCATGCGAGTCGAGGTCTCTGCGGTATCGGTGGCCTCGGTGGAGATTCGAGGCAGGTCGATCGCTTCTCGCAGCCACTGCTGGTAGCGCTCTATGGCCACCAAGTCGTTGGCGTACCGTCCCACGAAACCGTTCTCGAGGCAAAAATAGTAGACCTCGAACACGAACGACGGTGTGCTCGGCTGAGCCCGCAGCTCGCCCGCGAAGCGATAGAAATCGTCACCGCCGGTGGTCGAGCGCGTGTAGGCGATCTGCAAGAGCGGCCAGCCGAGGCTCAGGTAGTCCGGCAGCCGCGTCATGATGCGCTCGTCGAGGTAGATCACCAGCGCCTTGATCGCTTCGTCGCGGCCGGGTTCCTGCGCGAGCGCCTTGCCGAGCTCCACCACGCGCTCGTGCACCCGCCGATTGAGGTCCGCGAGCACGCGGCGCTCCTCGTCGGTGATCACCATCGTTCGCGAGTCGGCCGGCTCGCTCGTGACGTACGGCAGCACGGTCGACGAGCTCGGTGCCGCGCCGGGATCGCGCCACGTGGCGGTCTGGAACGGCACGGAGGCGCTTGCCTCGCCCGCCGACGGCCGCACGGGCTCGCCGTCGGGGTAGTCGCCCACCGCCGACGCCAGCATCCGGTCCACGTCGGTGCGGGCGGACAAGATCGCTCGCCATGTGTCGCGTCGCTTCATCCTCGCGCTCCCTGCTCCAGCCCGCGCTCGCGGGTGGCGCGGCGATGGAGCTCGATCCGCGCCGGGTTGCTGCTCCACGCGTCGATGAGCTCGCCCACGCGACGCACGTAGTCCTCCTGCAGCGCCTGCCGGTCCTCGTCGGCGTCGGCCAGCGTCAGCCGGTACACGTAGGCCACGCCGCCGGCGCTTCGGCGTCGATCGGCCGGCTCCTCGCGCGTCTCCACGTGCAGGACATCGGCCCCCACGTCACCATGGTACCCCCGCTCGTTGGCGCCGAGGATCGCCATCAGGTTGACGATGTCCTTGCGGCTCAAGATCCGCTTGGAGCGGCGCGACATCACCTGGAGCAGCGCGCTCTCGTCATGCCACAGCGGGCTGTCCTCGTGGGGCCGCAGGTCGCCCTGCACCTCGAGCTCCACGCCCTCCACGTGGCGCGTCTGAAGCACGGCGCGCAGCTTGCCCACCGCGACGTCGTCGAACCACGGCTGGTACCAGCGAGCTTGTACCGAGACCACGCGCGGTTGCGCGAACGCGTCGGGCAAGCGCAGCAGCAGGCACGGAGCGCCGCTCTCGGGCTCGTACGCGAGATCGTAGCTCTCGCGGCCGGTGGCGAGGTACGCGGGCATGATCGCGTCGGAGCCGGCCTGCGTCTGCTGCGTGACCTCCACGATCGAGTGGAACGCCGCCTTGCTCTCGGGCTGCCACGAGCGGATCGGGAAGCTGCTGCGGGTGCCGTCGGCCTTGAGCGGCTCGGCCGGCTCGGTGAACAGGTTCTCGATCGGCACCACGAACAGCTCGAACATCGCCTGGTTGATCACCTGCTCGGTCGGCCACTCCTCGTCGAGATCGAGGCACAGCCACGCCTGCCGCCAGGCCCGGGTGGCCGGCGGCAGCCCCACGTCGAGGTAGAGATCGCGGGCGGGCTGGTGGAAGAACTCGCGGATGCTCGCGACGGTGCCGGTGGGGCCGCGGTAGAGGCCGTCGGCCACGTCGGCGACTGGGTCGGCGGCGGGCGCCGCCCCCAGCGAGAACCGGCACGGCTCGCCGACCTGGTCGGGCGTGGGCACCTGGTCGTAGACGACCGAGATCGCCTGCAGATGGCGGCGCAGGCGGGTGAACAGCCGCAGCGAGGCCGAGTAGTCGCCGAGGTGGCTGACGTGCAAGGACAGCGGCTCGAGCACCTCGCGGGTGACGCCGCGCGAGCGAACGCGTAGCAGCACGCGATGGCCGCGACGCCCCCGCAGCTGCAGCTCGGCCCAGTCGAGCTGTAGCGGGCGAATCGTCAGGCTGCGAGTGGTCGTGAACATCCCGACGTCATCGTCGAGCGTCTGCAGGCGCACGCGGGTGCCGCGTGGCAGCGACACCGGATCGGTCAGTCGCGAGCTCGGCACCGCGCGCACCAGCCCGCGCGTGGGCTGCGGCACCAGGAACTCGTCGAGGTGCCCGTGCACGAGCCGCTCCACGGCGCTGCGGAGCTGCTCGGCGGCCGCCTCGCGGGTGCGGGCCGAGAAGAACGCGAGCGACTCGAGGAGCCGCCGCACGTCGGGGTCCTCGCGCTGCACGAAGCCCACGTCGCGACGCCGGCCGGCGAAGAACTCGTCGAGCGCGGCGAGCTCGGTGAGGAATCCCTGGTAACGGTCGCCGTCCATGCCGTCACCCCGCCGTGATCTGCGTGCCCTTGATCGTGGTCATGTTGCCGCCGAGCGTCGCCATGCCCGACGACTCGGCGTTGAGCGTGGAATCGGCGGTCACCTTGACCGTGCTGCCCGAGAGCTTGGCCTCGGTCGAGCCCGAGAGCGTGAGCGTCTGCGAGGCCGAGACCTTGGCGGTGCTGCCCTCCGTGGTGGCGTCGGTATCGGCGCTGAGCTTGATGTTGTCGCCCGAGACCGTCACGTCGGTCTTCGCGGTCACCACCACGTCGGCGGAGGTGCTCTCGATGGTGCTCGTCTCCTTGGACTTGAAGCTGGCCGTGCTCTCGGCCTGGCAGTCGATGGTGTTGCTCGCCGTGATCACCAGGTCCTTGGTGGAGATCGTGATCTTGGCCTCCTCGATCGTGATCGAGCTGGTGTCCGAGGAGCCCGCCACCTCGAGCTTCATCGTGGTGCCGTCCATGCTCACCGTCTGCGTCACGGACTCGTCGGCCTTCACGACCTTGATGGTCACGCCGGCGGTCTTGCTGCCCTCGAACGTGCACACGAGCGTGTTCGCGGCGGTCGTGCCGTCGGCGACCTCCTGCACCCGCAGCAAGAGGTCGCCCTCGGAGAGCTTGATGAGCACCGAGTCGTCGGCGTTGGTGCGGAGCACGTTGAGCACCGGCTGGTCGTCGTCGTAGACGTGGTTGACCGACGTGTTGCTGGTGCTGGATTTCCCGAACAGGATCTGCTCGCCCTGTACGTCCATCGACAGCGCGGCGCCCTCGCGCCACTCGAGCAGTCGCTCGATGCGCGAGCTCTCGAGCTCCATTGCCAGCAGCACGCGCTCGTCGCGATAGCACGGCACGTAGACGTTGCCCGAGCCCAGCACGGGCTCGAACGGCGCCGTCACGGTCTGGTCGTCCCAGAGCGGCACCTTCACCGTGTACTCGTCGAGCGAGGTGGTCTCGTTGGTGTACGTCTGGTAGGTCTTCTCGCCGTCCTCGCCCTTCTCGCTGACGACCTTGCCCTCGACGTACGCGGGGTAGGTGGGGGCGCGGTACGGCGGCAGGCTCACCCGCGTGTCGTCGCTCTGCGCGAGGCGGGCCGACAGCTCCACGCGATACCCGGTGCTGTCGCTCTGCTGATCGTGGTCGAGCGGGCCGGCCGGCATGGTGGCCCGCAGTCGCAGCTCGCGAACGCGCCAGGTGGGGGTCACGAGCGCGCTGCCCTCGCTCCAGCGGTTGGCCGCGGCCAGCGTGAGCAGGGTGCCGGGCACCACGTCGACGGTGGGCCAGCGGGCGAAGCAGAGCTCGGCCTCGTACTTGGGCAGCCGCAGCCGTGAGCGCTGCAGCGTGACCTCGTCGTCCACGTCCTGCGAGATCGGGCTGCGCATCGGTCGGTCGTGGCGCACGCCGGTCACCGCCTGGTCCTGCTCGATCGTCTCGCTGCGCGTGCCGTTGGCGTACGAGTCGGCCACCACCACCACGTGGCGGGGCACGGGAGGCACCACCACGTGGGCGGTGCGGATGTCGTCGCCGAACAGCGCCAGCGCGTCCGCCGACGAATCCTCGAGCTCGGTGAGCGCGTACTGCTGCTCGGCGTAGTCGTAGGTCAGCACCCCGCCGCGCACGTCGGCCGTCCACACCACGAAGTCGAGGAAGCTCGCGCCGTACGCGGGCGGCAGGTGCACCATGAGCTGCGGCCGCGACTCCGAGAGCTCGGCCCAGTCGTACGTGAACGTGATGTGCTCGCCGATGTGCTCGTCGATGACGGCCTGCAGCGTGTTGTCGGTGTAGAGCTGGCAGGGAAAGTGCTGGGACCACAAGACGCGCGCAGGGTCGGCGAGCTCGAGGCGATAGCGCCGCACCAGCACCGGTCGATCGAGCGAGCACGTGAGCAACAGCTCCTCCATCGACTTGTGGGTGGCCAGCCCCGCGACGACGATCGACTGCAGCGACTCCGAGGTCTCGGGATGGTGGAACACCGCGGCCACCTCGAGCTTCACCTCCACGAGATCCGAGCCGAGGAACGCATCGATGAGCGTGTCCTCGAACCCACCGCCCTGGTCGGTGTCGTTCTGCGCGAGCAGCTCCACCACGCCCGAGAACCCGTGGGTCTCGAGCCGCAGCTCCACATGGGGGACCCCACCGCCGATGAACGCGTACTCGGTGCCGGCAATCGTGAGCGTCACGCTCACCGCCAGCCGATCGGCGAACCCGGCGGGCCTGGTCGGCGAAGGGCTGTCGACGACGGCGTTCATCGCTCGCCCTCCGGCCACACGTCCACGTGCCGGTCGGAGGTGTTCACGTCGACCGCGAACGCCTGCGGCTCGCCGTCGACGAGGCCCGTGATCGTGAAGCGGATCATGCGATAGCCGTAGCGGCCGAGCAGGGTGACCTCGGGCGCGGCCAACCTCGGCTCGTAGCGCAGCACCACCGCCCGCAGCTCCTTGCCGAGCACGATCACGGCGTCGTGGGTGTTGGGCGCGCTCTCGTAGTCGCCGAGCCCGAACTCGGGGAACACGCTGCCGCAGCCCTTGCGAGTGTTGAGCACGTGGCCGAGGTTCTCGGCCACCAGCGCGGCGGTCGAGCCGACGGGCGATCGCGTGAGCCGCAACAGGAACGATGAGCTCTGCCGTACCACGAGCCCTCAGCCTCCCCACACGAGGGCTGCGCGCACGCCCTCGAGCTCGGGCCACGCGCGGAAGCACAGCGCCCGCTCCTGCACGGCCTTGGACCACTCGAGGTCGTTCTGCGTCACCACCTGGTAGAGCGACGAGTCGCTGCCGTAAGTGTGTGACAGGCTCGCCGATTCCAGCGGAACCACGCGCACCCCCGCCAGCGCTCGCGTGTAGACCTCCTCGATGCGGTGCGGGCTCGCCAGCTTCATGCCGTCGAGGCTCACCTTGCCGCGCTGGCCCGCCTTGACCACCAGGTAGACCTTGGTGGCCCGGCACAGGTCCTCGGGGAACGTGCTGGTCACGAACCAGTCGGCCTTGCGCTCGAATTCCAGCCGCGGCGCCACCAGCCGGCTCTCGCCGGTGTACCGGTCGATGCGCTGCTGCAGCTCCTCGAACGCGGGCTCGAGCGCCGCATGCCGGTAGCGCAGCGGCCACGGCTCGGGGGGCGAGCCCTGCAAGATCGAGATCTCGACGTAGAAGTCCCGCAGCGCCGCATAGAGGTGGTAGGGGTGCAGCGCCACCTCCTGGCGATCGGCGCCGAGCCCATGATCGGCGAGCAACCCCAGCAGGCGGTATGCCGAGGCCCGCACGCGTCGCAGCTCCGAGAGCTGATCGGAGCCGAGGAACGCGTCGATGCTGCGCCCGGCGAGGTGCCGCTCGATTCGCTCCACCGCCAGCCGGCTGCGCTCGAGCGTGTCGTGCAGGAACGGCGAGCGCCCCACGCACAAGAGTGGTGGGGAAAAACGCCCCAGCGACCAGCCCTCGGTGCTCCGCACCAGCTCCGCGAGCTTGCCCGACTCGCGGGTGTCGTCGCGCTTGTCCTCGAGCGAGAGCTCGACCTGATAGATCACCCGCGTCACGCTGGGGTCGTCCTCGGCGTACTGCGGCATGTCGCTCGCATCGGTCGTCTGGCTGCGCACGTGCAGGAACAGCGACACCTCGTCGGTCTTGGCGTCCGCGAGGTTGAGGTTGCCGATCACGGCGTTGCCCGGCACGTCGAGCAAGAGCCCCGATTCGAACACCCAGGTGAGCCCATCGATGCGGATCGCCCCCGTCGCGAGCAGCTCGTCGCTCCAGCGCAGCCGCGCCAGCCCGTGCGACGGCAGCCCCTCGAGCTCCGCCCGCCGGTCGACGTGCGCCAGGATCGTCGCCTGCAGCGCGAGGAATTGCTCGGGCAGCAGCACCTGCCCCATGACCCACGCCGGAAATGCCAGATCGTCGTGCATGGTGGTGCCGGAGCGATCCGGAGGAGGGCGGTGCCTCCTGCTAGCTGGCGGTGACCGTGAGGCCCCAGGACTTGACGACCTTGTTCGAGAACGACGTGGCCACCGTCACCGTCTGGGCGGTGGGCTGCGGCTTGATGCCGATCGAGAACGCGTAGTTCTCGGGCGACTGCACCTCGCGCGAGGGATCGTCGGCGACCGTCATGTTGAGGTCTTCGCCGTTCTTCTCGAGCAGCCCCGTGAGCGTGGCGTCGTCGGTACCCAGCAGGCACTTGAAGTACGCCTTCTGGACCGGGTCGTACTCGTAGACCGCGAACGTGAAGGACACGTCGATCTTGGTCATGTCCTTGTAGGTCATCATCAGCACTTGCTGCTTGTTGTAGACCGACAGCTGCCCCGAGAAGTAGTGCGCATCGGTGACCCCGAGCTCCCAGAGCGCCCCGCTGAGCACCGCCACCACCGTCAGATCCGTCTCGGGGGCCGTGGGGTCCTTGCAGGTCTGGTCGGCCGTGAGGGTCACGTCGCCGATGGTGATCGCCGTGATGAAGCCCACCGGCGTCTGCTTGTCCTTCTTGTAGTTGTAGCCCTGGTAGATATCCAGCGATTTGGAGAACTGCGGCATCGTCGTGTTCCTCTAGCTCGCGAATTTGGTGGTGATTCCGGTTGACTGCGCCGCTGCGGCTACGCGCCGCCCAGCGCCGCCTCGAGCCGCAGCTCCACGTCCATGCCCTGGAACTGCACGTGCGGCAGCACCGACACGATGCACTTGTACCAGCCGAACGGGCCCGGCTTGGGCTCGACCGACACCGACATCGCCTTGAACGGATAGAACAAGAGCGTGAGATCGTCGGGGTTGACCGCGGTGGTCACGTAGGCGATGAGCCACGACTCGAGCATGGACTGGATGTATGGCGCATCGGCGGTCGAGCCAATGTAGTCACGCACCATGCGCTTGACATAGTGCGCGATGCGGGTGATCGACAACGTATAGGCCAGGTTGCACACCAGGTCGGCGTTCTTGGTGTCGAGGTCCTTCTCGAACTCGAGCGCCTTCTTGACCGAGCGCGCGCTGAAGAAGGTCGCGTCGGCGGTGCCCTTGCAGTGGATGAGCGGGATGAACCCGGAGTTGGCGAACTGCAGCTCGCGATAGTCGGCGATCGCGACCTCGGTGGGCGGCTGGAGCTCCTCCTGGCCGTGGTGCACCGTCATGTGCACCGGCAGGCCCTTGACCAGGCCACCGCCGCGCGGCCCCGCGATGTGCTGGCACCAGCCCGATTCCTCGAACGAGCGCACCATGTTGCGGGCGAACAGCACCGCGGCATTGCCCCACAGGTAGTCGGCGGAGCCACGGATCTCCTCGTTGAACGCCACGGTCTGGCGCTTGCCGCGGGCCTGGTACGGCGCGCGCAGCATGTAGCGCGGCAGCGTGAGGCCCACGTACGCCGCCTCGTCGCTGTGGCGGAACCGGTCCCAGCGGCCGAACTGCGGCAGGGCGAGCAGCGCCTCGAGGTCGTCCTTGCGCTCGAGGTCCTCCCAGGTGTCGACCTCGAAGAAGCGGGGGGCGGCCGCCGCGACGAACGGGCAGTGCGACGCGGCCGAGACCCGCGACATGGTCTCGAGCCAGTCGATGTCGTCGTCGGAGCTGTCGAACTCGTAGAGCCCGATCAACGTGCCGATCGGTCGCCCGCCGTAGCGGTCGTACTCGTCGACGTAGACCTTGCGAAACAGCGCCGCGTTGAGGATGTAGGCCGAGTGATCCTGCAGATCGGAGCCCATCTCCTCCTTGGTGGCGTCGATGAAGTCGATGATCACCTCGTTGGAGCGGACCGCCGACGAGAGGTCCTCGAGCGAGCGCCAGTTGGTCTCGAGCTCGCGGAACGCCGCACTGCGCAGCACCTCGTGCAGCCGCTCGTTCACGGTGTCGTCGAGCCGCTGGGCCAGCGCGTCGATCTCGAGCATCATGGTGCGGATCGAATTGACGCGCATGTACTCCACCGCGAAGCCGCCGGCGTCCTTGACGTCCTGCTCGGTGGCCTTGTCCTGCTTGACCGCGAACAGCTCCACGTTGGCCAGGAACACGGCCAGGGCGTTCACGAACCGGTCGGTGTAGGGGAAGTCGGCGTCCCGGTCGCTGAAGGCGAGGTTGCCCGCATCGGTGACCCTGACGAGGCCTTGTTCCTTCCACGCGTTGGGATCCATCCCCGATTGGGTGATGAGCTGATCCAGTAGGTTCTTGGGCGCTTCTTCCATGGGTATTGCCTCGCTTCGTGGGTCCGGGGTGGGGCCGGGACTAGTTGGGGCCCCCAATCGGACCCGGCGGGTCGATCAAGAGCGTGGAGTGCTTCTCGACGAGGGCCGCCTTGAGCTGCGCGATGCTGGTCTGCGTGCTGCGCAGCGGCTTGTCGGCCGAAGGGGTGGCCGCGTCGAGCTCGGCCTGGGCCTTGTCGAGCTGCTCTCGCAGCGCGACGCCGAGCAGCGGGTTGCTGGAGATGTAGCTGCGCAGCTCGAGCACCAGCCGGCGCAGGAGCACCAGCCGCCGGATCTCGGGCACACGCGCCGCGAGGGCGTCGGGCCGGAAGTCGGAGATGCTGCGCAGCGGGATCGTGAGCGCGACCTTCACGTCGGCCGCCACCGGGCTGCCGAAGTCGATGCTCGTGTCGAGGCTGTTGGCCGCCGTGTTCTCCTTGACCACGACCTCGACGTTGCCGTCGATCGCTCCGGTGATGCCGACCTCGAAGTCGCCGGGCGGCTCGACCTTGCCCTTGGCGCGGAGCTTGATGGTCTCGCCGCCGTCGGCGAGCTTGAGCTTGCCGTTCTCGAGCGTGAAGTCGTGCTCGCCCTCGAGCATCACCTCGCCCGCGAAGTCGCCGAGACCGTTGTCGCGGCCGCGACCGTCGGCCTCGCCCTTGCCGGTCAGCTTGACGGTGGCGGTGGTATCGGTGGCCTCGGGGGGCTTCTTGAACACGCCGGTGATGGTCCCGGTGAGCTTGCCCACCAGTGACATCGCGAGGCCCGTTGGTTCGATGGGCGAGGCGATCTTCATCTCCTGCATGAAGCTGTCGACCCGCATCCCGGGAAGCAACGAGTGCATGGGGCGTTCGCTCAGCATGCTCTCGTTCTTGCCGGAGAAGTTGCCGAGCACCAGGAAGCGCATCGGCAGCTTGACCTTCTTGGGCTCACCTTCGATCCGGGTTCGGTAGGTGATGTTGAGACGTGATCGGGGTACTGGCTTGCTCATGTCACTTTCCAGCCGTGCCGCGGGTCGGTGTCATCCAACACCCATGCACGGCATCAGTTTCGAGCAAGAGATCCGCCATCGCAAAAAACCTGCACGGTTTCGCGTGGGGCCATCGGTGTCACGAGAGTTCGTTGTAATAATCGCGAGCGTGGAACACGTGTGACTTCGATAAATTCACGATTGCATGATCTGGAAACATACTCGTTTCGATAATTCGCGCGAGCGGGGTGAAATCTGGCTGATACGAGAGGTCGCCGTTATGGTCGCCGCGGAGCGGTCGCTCGCGCCGCCTTGGTAGTCCGATGCTCGTCATCAAGAACAAGGGGAAGCCCGCCACGGTGAGGAAGCTCGCCGAAGCCATCATCCGTACGGGGATCGTGCCCGAGAAGAAGCACAACCGCCTCACGACCGAGCTCCGCTATCTCCAGCTCGGTCCGGAGCGCTTCGGCGAGGTGGACATCCACAACACGCAGCAGGTCATGCTCGTGGCCTACCGGGTGGCCAAGGGCAACATCGCGCGCCCGGCGAAGGGCCGCCAGCCCAAGCGGCGGGATCCCGCCGTCTACGAGCTCGCGATCATCGGGGCGGGTACGACGACGGCCTACTACCTCGATACGCTGGGCCCTGCCTACGACCACTCCGCGACCATCGTGATCGGCGAGGAGAACCCGTGGATCCGCCAGCGTGGCCAGGGCATCTCCTACATCAACCATACATGGCGGCAGATCGCCATGCCGAGCATGAACATCACCAAGTATGGTGGCAACGAGAGCTTCGCCAACCGGACCGAGTTCGGGCGGGCAGCCGAAGCCATGATCGCGCAGCACGTGAGCCGCTGGGTGAAGTCCACGGTACATCGCATCAAGAAGGTCAACGAGGTCTATCACGTCTCCTACGGACGCGATGGTCTACAGTCGATCAAGGCCAAGCGCGTGGTGTTCGCGGCGGGCTCCGGCACCCTACGCACGCCGCCCGAGCTGAAGGATCGCAGCATCACGAATGTGGATCGCATCATCGAGATGAACACCTTCGTGCGCGACAAGGCCAAGCAAGAGACCGGCCGTGTGGTGATCTGGGGCAGCAACGCGGCCATCGATGCCGTCGCCGCCGCCAAGGTGCACGGCTGGACGATCGCGGTGTGGCTCTACAGCACCGAGAACCAACCTGCGTGGCTGCCCGGCACGCGCTACCTCTCCCCTCCTTACGACCTGCAGTACGTGACCCGCCACGTCTACTCGGGTCGCAACGACATCGCAATCGAAGATAGTGGCGACCAGCTGAGGATTCGCAACAAGAAGAACGGGGCGCTGGTAGCCGATCGCGTGGACTACGTGGTGTATGGGATGGGCTCGGAGGACCTGCTCACCGAAGGGGGCAAGGACAAGCTGATGGATGACAGCGTCAAGGAGGGCGCGAGGACGCTGAGCCCCATTCTCGACACCGAGGGCGTGTTCGGTGACCCCGTCGACGGCGGCCGCCAGCGGCCGGCGTTCCTCGGCTGGCAAAATGGGAGCGGCACCTTCCGCGTGTTCGGGCTCTCCGCCGAGAACTACGCCGGCGTGCCCGCGGGCGATCGCTTCGCCCGCATCGCCCCGGACGATCCGCGGGTGATGGCGCTCAAGCACTGGATCTCCGGCGACGTGTTGTCCGTGGGTCAGCTGACCTATATTCGCTCGGCGCTGCGTGCCGTGAACAACTACATTCCCGGCTCCATCGAGCACGGCGTGGACTACAGCCATGCCGACGCCAACAACCTGCGCGTCCACCTTGCGACGCGCTATCCCGAGCTACCGGAGGTCTACGCAGCCTGGTTCATCGGCATGCTGAGGCGCGTCCGCTCGGATCTGCAGGCCCGCCTGCCGCACGGGTTCACCACGGCGCAGGTCACGTACATCGAGCAGGAGCTCGAGCTCAAGGAACAGCTGATCGTGAGGGGTGGAACCAACACCAAGATCGACGCGGTCAATTGGCAGTGGAACCTGTCCGGCGAGCTGCGCCGACTCACCCCGGAGCGCGGTGAGGAAGTGAAGACCGCCTTGCGCAAGCTCTCGCTCGATCAGCGCTAGCGTGGGCTCGTGTCGATCTCGCGGGTGGGACCGGGTCGGAGCTGGTACTCGCGCCAGATCCGGCCCACGGTGGCATGGCTGAGCCCCACGAGCTGCCCCAGCGAGCGCGTGGTCCAGCGACCGGCGTCGGGCGGCGAGACCTCGAGCGTGAGGCGTACGACCTCGGCCACGCGCTCGTCGTCGATCGTGCGCGGGCCCCCGCTGCGGGGCGCATCTTGCAGCCCCGCGAGCCCCTGGGCGCTGAAGCGGCGCCGCCACTTGCCCACCGTCACGTTGGTCACGCCCTCGGCGCGTGCGACCTCGAGGTTGGTGCGGCCCTCGAGGCAGCCGAGCACGATACGGGCGCGCTGGGCCAGATCGGGGTCGTCTGCGCGGTTTGCCAGCTCGCGCAGGCGCTCCGCGTCATCGACCGTTGCGCTCACGAACACCGCCGGTCGGCCGCGCCGTCCGTGCGAAATCGACATGCAATCAAGAGATCAGAAACCGCGACCAGATGCACGCCAAAAATGGTTCGCCCAATGCCATGCCGCCCTCGTCAACTGTGTGCGCGATCACGATTGGCGTAGTTTGATAATTCGAATGGAATTTCGTTCCAAGGTGACGCGGCATCCACTGGTGAATTATCGAACGAACACTCGTTCCGCCATGATCGTGGCTTCGGCCATAATTTCGTCGAACGCGCCGGGACTGACACGATTCCTCGGTCACCCGCTGCCGTGTGCGATCGGCGGCTCGGGAAGGCGAGAGGAACATCGAAGCTCGTGCGTCGAGACGCCATTGCTGCCGCCACCGCGCTCGCGACGGACCCGGCCGGGCCCGCGGTCGATCGCGAGTGGCTGGAGGAGAGCTGGCGTGAGCCGAATGCGCTGGTGGAGGCGCTGCAGGCCTGGCTGGCCGGCCCATCTTCGGCCGCATTCAAGAGCGTACCGGGAGCGCGCTACGACCTCTATCACGACTGGGTGAGCCGACACGTGCGGTCGGGCACGGCGGCGTTTCGCTGGTACGACCGTCGCAGCGAGCGCGACGCCGGCTGGTCATCGCTTTCCTATGCGGAGCTCGATCAGCGCTGCGCGCTGCGGGCGGCCGCATGGGCGCGGCAGGGCGTGGCGGCGGGCGCCGTGGTGTGCGTGATGCTGCCGTTCGGGGCGGAAGCCGTGGTGTCGCTGCTCGCGGGGCTACGCCTGGGGGCGTGCGTGTCGCTGCTCGAGCCGCTCGGACCTGCGTATGTCTCGCGGCGCCTGGTGGCCCTGGCGCCGCAGCACGTGGCGAGCGAGCCGTTCTACGAGCCCTGGCTGGGGGCGCTGGCGGGGGTGCTGCTCGCATCCGATGGCCTCGAGCCGACCGCAGGCGCGGTCTCGCACACGTATGGGCCTGCCGATCCCTGCGCGCTGCCGTTCTCGCCGCTGCGTCGGCCCCCCGAGCTGCCCGTGGCGCTGCCGGCCTCGCTGGCGTACCTGGGCGCGTTGCGCGACGGCGTGATCACGCTGGCGCTGCGGGCGGGCGACTGCATCGCCGCGCCCGGTCTGCATCGCGAGCAGCACCAGCCCGCGCTGCTGTTCGCGGCGTTGGCTGTGGGCGCCACGTTCGTGCACGTCCCCGCCGAGGACGTGCTGCGCGACCCCGGCCTGCTCGACGCGGTGGCGCTCGAGTGCGTGGGGCTCGACGCGGCCACCTGCGAGGCGCGGCTGCGCATGCGCGGCGGAGCGACCCACCGCTGGCGGCACGTGTTCCGCAACCCCGAGGAGCCGACCGACTGGGAGGGCTGGCGCGAGCTGATCGAGACGCGGGGGCTGCGGGACACCGCGATGTCCAACGTGGTGTTCGAGGCGGCCGCGGGCGGGGCGCTGCTGGCCTCGCCGCGGCGGACGGGCTCACGGCACCTCGCGACGCTCATGCAGGTGGTGCCGGCTGCCGGGCGGGCGTGGGTGCTGCTCGACTTCTCCGGCACCGGCCAGCCTGCGGTGGGCGACTCGGGCGTGTTCGCGCCCATGACCGGCGAGCCCGGCAAGGAGGCTGCCGATCAGCCGCAGTACATCGCGCTCGGCAAGCGTCGCGGCGGCGAGTACCTCTACGGCGGCACGGTGGAGCCGCGGCGGAGCGGGCGGGTGTACCCCGTGGACGAAGTGCTGGCCGCGCTCGAGGACTGCCCGTTCCTGCTCGGCGCGAGCATGGCGAGCGTGCCGGCGGGCGGGGCCACGCTGGCCTGGCGGTTCGTGCTGCTCGGGTTTTGCGGCCACGAGCCCGACGCACGCTTCTCGGCGCTCCGTGAGCCTCGGTGCGACGAGCTGCGGCGCATGCTCACCACGCGGCTCGGCGAGGCGCTGTTGCCCGATGCGATCGAGCTCTATCCGCTCTTGCCGCGCGAGCGCGACGGCGCGGTCGACCACGCGTGGTGTCACACTCAATACATCACTGGAACGTTGTTTTCCAAGGCAAGAACGCCCGTGTTCCGGCGGGTGGCCGAGCTTCGCCGGCAGGCGACGGAGTGATCGCATGGCCACCGCAATCTGTACCGGCGCCACGATGATGTGCAGCTTCGGCGTCGCGCCGGCGAGCCTGGTGGTGATCCCCACCACGAACATCATCAGCGGCACGCCCACCGCCAACAACACGGCGTTCGCGCCCGTGAGCAACGTGCCGACGTTCGGCGCCTGCTCGTCGCTCTCCAACCCCACCGTGGCCTCGGCCACCTCCGCCGCGCTGGGCGTGCTCACGCCGATGCCGTGCGTGCCCGCCACCACGGCGGCGTGGGTGCCGGGCCCGGTCAAGACGATCAACGCCGGCGCCCCGGCGGTCGATCAGACCTGCACGCTCACGTGCAGCTACGGCGGGGTGATCACGGTGCTCAGCCCCGGGCAGGTGACGGTCACGGTGTCATGAGCACGCGCCTCGAGCTGCCCCCCGATCTGCTGGACGGTCACCGACCGCCCCTGACGGCGCGCGCGGATGGCGAGGCCCGCAGCGCGATCCTCCAGCTCGCGCAGCTGACCGATCGCGGCGAGTGCCTCGATGCGGCCCAGCAGGCGGTGCAGCTCTTGCGCGCCGACGTCTACGACCTGCGCCTGGCGGGCGTGTACCTGGTGGGCTTGTTCGTGGAGCGCGGCGTGGCGCACCTGCCCGAGCTGCTGCGCTGCACGAGACGGCTGCTCGCCCACGAGGCCGCCGCCCCGCCGCCGCTCCGCACGGCGCCGCGAGTGGTCGACACCACGCTGCAGTGGCTGTTCCAGGCGCTCTTCACCCACACGCAGTTCCACGCGCAGCGGCGCGACGAGACCTGGACCGAGTGGCTGCAGTGTGGCGATCCGGACCTGCCGGCCGCGGTGGCGGGCGAGATCGAGCAGCTCACGCGGGCGATCGGCGAGCTGGTGGAGCAACCGGCGTGCACCGGCGTGCTCGGGCGGATTGGGCGCTGGGTGACGGGAGATCTGGCGCGGGCGCTGGGGCGAACCGCGAAGGATGCAGCGGCGAAGGCAGAGGTGGAGGCGAGCGCGGCGGAGGCCAAGGCCAAGGCGGTGGAGGCCAAGGCGGTGGAGCCGGAGTCGGATGCGGAGGAGGAAGAGGAGGAGCTCGTCGAGGAGGACGACTTCGACGAGCACGACGACCACGAGCACACCGACGACGACTTCGACGACCACGACGACCACGACGACCACGACCACGACACTCACGAGCACCACGGCGGCTTCGATGGCCGTCCGGCTCCGCCTCGGCTCCGCGCACCAGCGCTCGATGAGCACGAGTCCCCCGCGCTCGCGTCGCTGCGTCACAAGCTCCACGGGTTCCAGGTGCTGGTGCAGCGCGGCGAGCTGGCCAAGGCGGCGATCGTCGCCCGTGACGTTCAGCAGATCATCGAGCGCTTCGATCCGGTGGAGTTCCTGCCGTCGCTGTTCGCGGGCTACTTCCGCACCATGAGCCGGCACCTCGACGAGCTCTTGCCCCACCTCGGTGAGCCCGATGGGACACCCTGGCAGGTGCTGTCTCGATTCTACCAGGCCGATCTCGACGGCTTCATCGAAGAGTAGCCCGCGCCATGGATCTACCGGTCAGGCCCTTGCCGCCCACCTCGCTCGCCGAGCTCCAGCGGAGCATTCGCGAGCGGATCCGCGAATTCGACGTCCCGGCGCTGCTCGACCTCTTGACCGCCATCGGCTACGACCCCGCGGAGATCGTGTTCCGCGGGCACCCGAGCGCGTCCCCGCAGCCGTCGATGCTCCACGACATCGAGCTGCTCGGCGCGCCCACGCCGGTCGGGCTGCCCGCCACGGCGGTCACGACGGCCGCTGCGCCCGTGCGGGAGCTCGTGCCGCCCAAGGTCGCGATCACCGTCAACCTGGGGCTCTTGAGCTGTCGCTCGCCGCTGCCCTCGTACCTCCTGCGGCTCTGCCATGCGCTCGAGACCGGCGATCCGCTGATGGAGCTCTTGCGGCTGCTCGACCGCTCGCTGCTCGCCACGCGCCTGACCGCCGACGGGCCCGAGCGGCTGTTGCCGAGCTGGGGCGACGTGCGTCGCGACTTCCTCGGCATCCACGGGCTCGACTCGCCGCTCGGCCTGCACTGGCTGTTTCGCAACGTGTTCCCCGAGCTCGGCGTGCGAGTGCGCCGACAGACCGACGACTACCGCATGCCGTTCGCCGGCGCGCGGCTCGGCTTCTCCAACCTCGGCCGCTGTGCGTTCGGAACCACCACGCGGATCACCGTGCACGACGTCGAGGTCACGCTCGTCAGCGCCGAGCCGAACCACGAGGGCTCGCCGTGGCCGCGGGTGGCCGATCGGCGGATCCGGCGGTTCGTGCTGCCGCTGCTCGACGAGGTGTGCCTCAACCTCACTGTCGCGTTCGTGCTGCTCGACCGCAGCACGTATGCGCGGCTCGAGCCGACGAGCTACGTGGGCTACGACCCGATGTGGGGGATCCCCGACGCGAAGCTGGTCGAGGGCCTGCCGCCCGCGCGCATCGTGCTCTACCGCGGCGCGCTGCCGCACACCGAGCCCGGCCCCGACGAGCTCGAGCAGGCACTGATCGCCCGCGACGGCGACGAGCTCGTGCTCGAGGCGCGCCGGTGGGATCAGCGGCGCGTAGCGGCGGCCTCACCTCTGCCCGCCGGCAGCATGCTCGAGCTGTCGCTCGTCTACGTCGACGACGACCGCCACCGCTACGCCTACGACGTGGAGGTCCGCTGGGGCGTGCGCGCCTGGTATGCCGAGGAGCCATTCGAGATCTCGCTGGTGTTCGAGGGCATGCCCAAGCTCGGCCCCGATCCGCGCCACCACCCCAATCTCTGGCCGTGGCTGCGCGACGAGGCCCGTGCGCAGCTCGCCAACCGCGTGGTGATCGAGACGATGGCGCTCGAGCCCGACGCCGAGGAGCGCGTGAGGCTGGAGCTGGTCGAGCGCCTGATCGAGCGAGACGAGCGCGAGCGGCTGCATGCGCTCGCGTGGTCGAAGCTCACGCCACTGCAGCAGTGGGACCACGCGGCGTGGCAGCGGTTCTTGGACTGGAGCACACCGTGAGCGGCGTGAGCGGTAATCGACCTCGAGGCGCCGGGATTGTCGCCATGGGCTCGGGGCCCTACCATCGCGCTCGTGGTCTGGCTGGGCGAGCGCCGCGGCAACCTCGTCGACTGGGTCACTCAGCGGTGGGTGCAGCTCACGGGCACCCGGGTCACGCAATCGGCGGTGCCGTGGCTGTGGGGGCCGGCGGGCGCCACCAGTGGGATCGGGCCGCGGTTCTTCGAGGAGCTGGCAACCGAGCGCGGGCTCGCGCTCTTGCCCGATGCGGCCGACGCGGGGCTCCTGCCCGGGCTCGCGGCGCTGGCGGGGCCGCGGTTCGAGCCCGGCGAGGTCGCGCCCGCGATCGCGGACTTCTATGCCCACACCGCCGCGTTCGACCTGCGGATCCAGAGCCGCTGGTCGGGCCCGTTTCGTGCGATGGGCTGGATGATCGCGTCGATCTTCTCGCGCCGGCTGGCGCAGCTCAACATGCCGCTCTCCGATCGCGAGCTCGAGGGCGGCGTGCACAGCCGCATCGTGCGGGTGGCCGATCCTGCGAGCGGGGAGCTCCTCCACACCGCATGGGTACGCACGGCCGTGGAGACGGGCCGGCCCGTGTTCGTGGGGCAGTACGGCATCGCGGAGATCCCCGGTCACGAAGGCCCGTGCGTGAAGGTGGTGTTTCCGCTGCCGAACGGAAACGCGATGATCTTCCTGCGGCCGCGCGTGGATCCGGACGGAGGGCTCTCGCTCATCAGCGACGGGCGTCGCTTCGGGGACACGGGCTTCTACTTCACCGTGATCGCGGGGTCCGAGGAGCGCTGGGTGCGGTACGTGAGGACGATGAAGGAGTCGCTCTGCCTGCGTGTGGACGGGCCCGGCGTGGCCGCCGTGCACCGGTTTCGCGTGTTCGGGCTGCCGTTCTTGGAGCTGCGGTATGCGATCGCGCGCAAGGCGATCGCGGGGGTGGAGTCGCGGGCGATCGCGTAGGCCCGGCCAAGAACGCACGTTTGGCGCCCCCGGGCTTCGGCTTTGACCAACGCCTCGCTGGGCTGCCATGCTGGACCGGCCTTCCCTTGCGCTTGGCCTAACCTCCGATGGACCTCAAGAAGCTCCCACCTTCCATGCTCGCCGTGCTCGGCCTGGGTTGCGGCGTGCAGGCGTGCCTGAGCCCGCCGATCGACCCGCCCGAGACGAGCAGCAGCGGGATCGACTCCGACACGGTGGGCCCGTGCCTGAGCCCGCCGCTGGAGACGAGCGCAGGATCGGGCACCGGACTGGACTCGGGCACCGGATGGGACTCGACCTCGGTGGGGCCGTGCCTGAGCCCGCCGCTGGAGACGAGCACGGACACCGGCAGCGGTACGGACACCGGCAGCGGCACGGACACCGGCAGCGGCACGGACACCGGCAGCGACAGCGGCACGGACACTGGCACCGGCACGGGCTCCGACAGCGGCATGAGCACCGTGGGACCCTGTCTGGCCCCGCCCCCCGATGGGCAGGCTTCGACGCCCGGCCTGCACGACCCTGCGGCCGCACCTTCGCCCGTCACCGGCTCGCGCCGCGATGCGCTCGGGCGGGTGCTCGCCGCGCTCCCGCCCGACGTGGCGGAGCGGCTGCTGCGGCGCTCGGACCTCGACTGAGCCCGAAACGAACGACGGAGACGATCGCATGGACCTGCGCAAGCTCCCGCCTTCGATGCTCGTGGTGCTCGGCCTGGCCTGCAGCCGCACGCCGCCGACCGTTCACCCGTGCCTGAGCCAGCCGTACGATCCGAACCCAGAGGACGTGGGGCCATGCCTCAGCCCGCCCGCGGATCCGGATCCGGACCCGGGCGACGTGGGCCCCTGCCTCAGCCCCGAGCCGGACGACGACGACGTGGGACCGTGCTTGGAGGTACCGGTCGACGCCAACGTGGAACCGTGCCTGTCACCACCCTACTCGCAGACCACGGTCGCACCCGACCAGCACGAGCTCCCGACCACGTCTGGCGCCGCGGCCTCGCAGCACGATGCGCTCGAGCGGGTGCTCGCTCGTGCCACGCTGCCCCCCGACGTGGCCGAGCGCCTGCGCCGGCGCTCGGAGTGAGCACGAGACCCGGAACGCGGACGAAACGAGCCCATGAATCTGCGCAAGCTCTCTCCTTCGATGCTGCTCACGCTGGGGCTCGCCTGCGGCGACGGCAAGAACACGGACGACACGACCACGGTGAACGCCTGTCTGTCGCCACCCGATCCCACCGAGGTGGAGACGGGCCCGTGCCTCGACGTTGGGCCGCTCACGACCACCGGGGGTGACGACACCATCGGGAACACCAGCAGCGGGGGCACCGGCACCGACACTGGTACCGCAGGCTCCACGTTCGGTCCGTGCCTCAGCCCGGAGCCTCCCACGGGCACTGACACGGATACGGGCACCGACACTGGCACTGGTACCGAAAGTTCCACTGGCATGATGGGTGACGAACCGCCAACATCCCGCGCCGCGGCGCTCGAGCGGGTGCTCGACCGCGGCACGCTGCCCCCCGACGTGGCCGCCCGCCTGCGCAGTGCCGTTCGCTGACCCGGAACGACCATGAACCTGCGCAGGCTGCCCCCGTCGATGCTCCTGGCGCTGGGCCTCGGTTGCCCCGCGCCCGAGGATCCGCCGAGCGATGGCACGGCCGGCTCCACCACGGGATCGTCACAGACCACCGGCAGCACCAGCAACGGCTCGGCCACCAGCAACGGCTCGGCCACCAGCAACGGCTCGGCCAGCGCGACGAGCACCTCGGGGCGCACCACTGGGACCAGCGAGGTCGACGTGAGCGGCTGCCTCGACGTTGGACCGTGCCTGTTCGACATCGGGAACATCCCCGACATGGGGCGGCCCGAGACGTCGACGGGGCCGTGCCTCGAGCCGCCGTTGGAGACGACGACTTCGGGCAGCGACAGCGGCAGCGGCAGTGACACCGGCACCGGCACCGGTACCACGGGAAGCATGCTCGACGAGCCTCCGTCCGATACCCGCGCCGCTGCGGTGCAGCGCGTGCTCTCGCGTGGCGTGCTGCCGGACGACGTGGCCACGCGTCTTCGTGGCGCCCAGCCTCGCCATCGCAGCGAGCGCTAGCCTGGACTGGTCCGAGTCATGAACCTGAGCAAGCTCCCTCCGTTCGTGGCGGCCTCGCTGGGCCTGCTCGGCTGCATCACCGCCGAGCCATGCCTCAGCCTCGGGCCGCCGGAGACCGACAGCATCACGGGCACGGGTACGGGTACGGGCACGGGTACGAGTAGCGGCTCCGCCACGGAGCCCACCGACGTGGGGCCGTGCCTCTCGCAGCCGCCCGACACATCGTCCGGGCCCTGCCTCGGTGTGCCCATGGACTCGAGCAGCGGCACCAGCTCGGGCTCCGACTCCGGCTCGAGCTCGGGCTTCGAGTCCGGCTCGGGCTCCGAGTCCGGCTCCGAGAGCGGCACCAGCAGCGGTGGCATGTTCGATGAGCCGACGCCTCCCACCTCGCGCGCGGCTGCGGTGGAGCGCGTGCTCTCGCGTGGCAACCTGCCGGCCGACGTGCTCGACCGACTGCGTATGATCATCGCGGGCACGAAAGGCTAGCAGCGCATACACAGGGCTCACGGCGCGGCCGACGGAGCGGGACGATGTGGTATAGTCCCGCTCCCCATGCGCCTGACCAGCTTCTCGGTGCAGAACTACCGCGGTTTTGCGGACCGCACCACCGTGGAGCTACGAGCACTCACGCTGTTGTTCGGCTACAACAGCGCGGGAAAGAGCGCACTCTTGCGATGGCTGCCGATCGTGGCGGCATCGGCAGACATCGATGCGACTCCGGCGCTCGCGCTCGACGCCGATGCGGCGCGCGGATCCTCGTTCGACGACATGTTGTCGCGATACTCGGGCAGTGAAAAGCTAAGCCTTGGACTGCGTTGGGACGACGCGACGACGGGCGGTGCGCTCGAGCTGAGCATGCGTCTTCTGTGGGATGCAGGGCAAAGACAGCAGGTCGTCGAGCAGCTACGGGTCGTGCGATCGACTCCGCCCGAGCGACACGAGCTCGATGCTACATGGTCCCTGGACGCCGAACGGCGCCGATATGCGGTCGAGCTCGACGGCCAACCCCCTGTCGAGGACGAGCTCGCATTCCACGGACTCGCCTTGGTCCCGCCGCGGACGCTGGCCCCCGCCGCGCGTGAGATGCTCGCGGCCACCCACGACTCGCTGACGGCGCTGCGCGGCAGCGTGCATTGGCTGACGGCCGTACGCGCCGTGCCCCAGCGCAGCAAGGAGCTGGGATCTCGGCCCCGTCGCCTCGGGTCCGACGGTGCATTCGCAGGCGATCTCCTCGCCCATGATCGCATCACCGATGGTCGGCTCTTGGCCGCCGTATCGGAGTGGTTTCGGCGGGCCACGGGCCACGATCTCGACGTGCAGATCGACTCGGTTGCCGGCAAGGATCGGTTCTCGGTGGTCCTCATCCCCTCGCAGGGACAGCGCCCTGTTCGAATCCCGCTCCCGGACACGGGCGAGGGCATGGCGCAGGTGCTGCCTGTCATCGTCCTTGGAGCGCTCGCCCGCTACGGGCAGGCGGGGTCCCACCCGCTGCTGTTGATCGAGCATCCCGAGCTGCACCTGCACCCGACGACCCACGCCGAGCTGGCGGGCTTCTTCTGCGCACTGGCCCAGGAGCTCCACGGGGATGTCACCACTGTGTTGGAGACTCACTCGGAGAACATGCTGTTGCGCGTTCAGCTCGCCATTGCGAGAGGCGAGCTCGCTCCCGAGCAGGTCATCGTGCACTGGGTACGCAGCCTCTCCGAAGGTCCCTCGGTGGTCGAGACGATCACGTTCGACGCGCTGGCCCGCCCTCAGGGTGACTGGCCGCCCAGGGTGTTCTCGTCCGACATCCTCCAGGCGCGCGAGCTCGTCGAGCTACGTCGCAAGCGAGGTGCCTCGTGATGGTGTGGCTGAGCCCCGAGCTGTTCGAGCTGCGGGGACAAGACCTGGCATTGCTCGGCTTGTTCGAGCGCGGGCTGCACGGGGAGCACAGGATCCAGGCCGAGCGAGGTCATGCCTCGGTGGAAGCGTGGCTCGCCCGACAATCCGAGGCCATTCGCGAGGTGTGCGAGCTCGTCTTGGATTCCGGGACCCAGGAGGAATCGCTGCGCCCGTCGTCGGTCACGGTCGTGGTGGTCGGCGGCACGAGCTCGGATTGGGCGAGCGCGTCACCGCGGATCTCCATGACCGATGCTCGACGCTTGCTCGAGCGCAAGTTCGAGATCTACGTCGAAGATGGCACCTCCGACCGCGCGTTCCTGCGCAAGATGATGACCGAAGCGGAGCTCGAGCTCATCGACGAGTTGGAGCAGACCGAGCGACTACGCTTCGTCCACGGCGGGGGCTCGCGGCTCGAGCTCCTGCTTCGGCAGCGAGCCCAAGATCCGCGAGCGCGGCTCCAGACCTGGGTCCTCATCGACAGCGACGCTTTGGCGCCAGGCAAGCCGAGCCGTGCATCCAGTGAGATCTGCGAGCTATGCCGCACTGCGGACATACCGTGCCACCGGCTCTCGCGGCGCTTCATCGAGAGCTACCTGCCTCCCGACGCTCTCGAGCGCTGGGGCAAGGCGATCCCCAAGCTGCGGGATGAGAACCTCAAGCTCGTGCGCGCATTCAAGCGGTTGAGCACGATGCAGCGACACCTCTACAACATGAAGGATGGCTTCGACCAGGATCGCCCGCGACAAGCCGAGGTCGGCGGTCTCTACGATGACGTACCCGAGCGTGACCGGCAGCGACTCGATCGCGGCTTTGGCAAGAAGATCGGCGAGCTGTTCCAAGACCGGTATCCCGGCAGTCAGGAATCAGAAGGAGCGACTTGCTTCGTGTTCGAGCGAGAGCTGCGGAACGATGGCGGGTGGGACGAGCTCCGTCCGGCGGTTCGCGAGCTGTTTGCACGATTGGGGGTGGCATGATGGAGGTCGTGGTCCTCCACCTGTCGCAGCTCATCGAGCGCCTCGAAGGCGGCCGCTTGCACATCCCGATGTTCCCACGCTCGCTGGTGTGGGAGTGGGATCGCAAGCACGAGCTTCTCCGCAGCGTTCGCGACGGGATCCCGATGGGCTCGGTGATGTTGTGGCGGACCAATGACCAGCGCGTATCGGTAAGGTCCTCGTTGGCCGGCCATCGATTGCCTTCGCCTCCGCCCGATATCCCTCGGGAGTACCTCATCGACGGCCTCCAGCGCCTGAGCACGCTCTACCTAGCCCTGCGTGGCCCGGGTACGGAGAACGACGACGAGATCTCACGGGTCGGCTACGACCTGCAAGCGGACGAATTCGTCGAAATGGAGGCCGACTCCGAGGTCGACGGGATCATCCCTCTCGACGTGCTCGGGAACGCGGTCACCCTGCTCAGGGCCCAACGCAAGTGGCGCGGTCCCGAGGCCGAGGCTTGGATGAATCGCTCGGACGAGCTCGCACGGGCCTTTCGCGAGTATCAGGTTCACGCTGTGACGCTCGTGAGCAACGACCTCGAGCTCGCCATACGAACGTTCAAGATGATCAACAGTCAGGGCGTCGCCATGGACGAGGCCGACATGGTCCATGCTTTGACATGGAGCGAGGGGATCGACATCCGCGAGCGCATCGAGACCTTGCGAGCGGAGCATCTTGCGCCTCATGGCTGGGAGGGACTCGATGACGAGACCGTCCTCAAAGTGGTCAAGGCCGACGCCGGCATCGACCTCTACGACCGCACGGCCGAGGCCGTGAGCCGCAAAGTGAAGGAAGATCCAACTCGGCTGGACTCGGCCGTGCAAAGGCTTGCGTTGACAGCCAAGCTGCTGAGTGAACATGGGATCCGGTCCTGGAGCCTCGTGCCCTATGGCCTTCAACCCGTGCTCATCGCGGCAGCACTCGATGGAGTCGAGCGCACCGCCGCTCTCGACAGTATTCTCGGCGACTGGTTCTGGCTGACGACGTACGGCGAGATGTTCGCAGGGCTGAGCGGCCATCGGATCGCGCACGCGCTCGCCGAGCTGCGCCAGGCCGTGCAAGACGGCCGTGTCAGGTGGTCGGGCGCCAAGCCGTTCCAGCTACGGGGATTGCCGCGCACGGCCGATTTCAAGAGCGTCCGCATCAAGGCCTTGGCGATGCGCTTGGCCAGCGAACAGCACACACTCGGGTCGGAGAACGACCCATTCGAGATGTTGGCCGCCTACGGCCGCCAGGCGCTCGCGAGCCTCTTGACCCCTCGCCATGCTTCGCGTGCGAGCTGCTCGAGCCCGGCCAATCGATTCCTGTGTCCGCCATCCGAGCTCACCGCCCTACGTCGGCGTATCCTAGACGGCGAGATCGAGCCCCAGCTCGCTGCAGCGCACCTCATCCCGCCCGACGCGATCACGGCCGCACAGAACGAAGACTGGGACGGTTTCGTAGCCTCTCGTCGCAAGCACATCGAGGCCCAGGAGCGCAGCTTCGTCGACGCGCTTCGCAAGCAGCACGGCATCGGCGCTGGCTGAGCGACCGGGCCTCGGCAGCGTCGCTTCGGCCCGTCGGGTCGCCGACGGTCAACGAGCCCGTGGCGGCACACGGGCGCGATTGCAGCCTACGAGAGTCTTCCTTTGACCGGACGCCGGTGCCCCTGCCATGCTGGACGAGCGTTCGGGAAGAACGTTGAACATCATGTCGGTGCTCGAGCTCAACACCAGCCCCGGTGCGGCCCACATCCCACGGCTCGACTTCGAGCTCGCGCCTGGCTGCGATCATCGCTGCGCGCACTGCTACAACGTGTGGACGGCCGAGGAGGGCGATGCGCAGGCCGGCTACGACACCGGCGGGCAGCTCTCCACGCCGGCGTTCAAGGCCTTGATGACCAAGGCCATGCAGCAGACGGGGGCCAACCACATCACCATCACCGGCGGCGAGCCGCTGCTGCGCAAGGACGCGCTCGACCTCATCGAGCACGCGGGCGAGCTCGCGAGCTCGGTCACGGTGATCACCAACGGCAGCCACGTCTCGCAGGACGTGGCGCGGCGGCTGGCCACCTCGGGGGTGAGCTCGGTGCAGCTCACGCTGCTCGCGGCCGATCGCGACGAGCACGACCGGCTCAAGGGCGCGGTGTGCTTCGACGACACCGTGCGCGCCGCGGTGAACCTGGCCGAGGTCGAGGTGCCGGTGCAGGTGTGCTTCGTGGCGATGCACGAGAACGCCGACCGCTTCGCCGACGTGATGGAGCTGTGCTTCGCGCTGGGCGTGAAGGCGATCTCGTACAACCGCATGTCGCCCACCGGCGGAGCGATCCACCACATCGCCCGGCTCATGCCCACGGTGGAGCAGATCGAGCGCAACCTCGAGACCGCCGACGTGCTGGGCCGCCGCTGGGGGATCCGGGTGGCCACCGCAATGCCGATCCCGCCGTGCCTCATCCGCATCGAGCGGTTCTCGTGGGTCGACTTCGGGTTCTGCAGCACCGGCAGCACGAGCCCCAACATCGTGATCGACGGCACCGGGCGCGTGCGCAGCTGCAACCTGGCCTCGGGCGTGCTGGGCAATCTCGTCCAGCAGGACTGGGCCGAGATCTTCGCCAACCCGTACCAGCGGAGCTTCAAGCGCAACGTGCCGCAGATGTGCCGCGGCTGTGCCTACGAGCAGAGCTGCCAGGGCGGCTGCAAGGAGAGCGCGTTCGCGACGTTCGGCGACCACGCGCACCCCGAGCCGCTGATCTGGCTCGCGCAGCACCCCGAGGCGCGCGAGCAGCTCGCGGCCGAGGTGCCACAGGCGGTGGTGCCACTACGGAGGCTGCTCGGCTCGCGCGGGCGCACGGCCGACGACGTGGCGGTCGACCCGGCTGCCGTGCGAGCCGCACGAGAGGCGGCGAGCCGAACATGACCGCCACGCCCGGGGTCTTGTTGATCTCGCCCGGGATCATCAAGTGGACCGACATGGATTTCGGGCTGCCGCACCTGGTGAGCATGGGCGGCTACCTGCGGCGCGAGCTGGGCGTGCGGGTGGAGCTGCTCGACCTCAACTACGAGGGCGGAGACCACCACCACCTGCGGCAGACGATCGAGAGCCTGGGGCCACACCTGGTGATCGGCCTCTCGTGCTACTCGAGCTTCGACTACATGCGGGTGATGGCGCTGGCGCGCTTCGTCAAGCGCTGCTTCCCCGGCGTGCCGCTGGTCACCGGAGGCTACCACGCGAGCGCGCTGCCGGGCGACGTGGTGTTCGACGGCTCGCCGTTCGACGCGGTGGTGGTGGGCGAGGGCGAGCGACCGATGCGCGAGCTGGTGGAGACGCTGCTCGGCGGGCGGCCGCTCGACAAGCGCGTGTACGGGCCCGATCAGATCGAGGAGCTCGACACGCTGCCGCCGTATGCGTGGGAGCTGCTCAATCGCTACTGGCCGCGGGCGCCGGACATCGGACGCAAGCTGCAGGTGTACCTGGCGCGCGGGTGCCCGTATCACTGCACGTTCTGCATGGAGCGGGCCAAGAGCGGCTACAAATGGCGTGGGTACTCGTCGGCACGCGCGGTGGACGAGCTGCGCCGGCTGGCGCGCTTTACCGATCTCTCGCACTGGGTGGTGAACATCGCCGACCCGCTGTTCGGGTTCCGCCGCCGCTGGCGACGCGAGGTGCTCGAGGGGATCATCGAGCACAAGCTGTTCCCGCGGCAGTACTGGACGCTGACGCGCAGCGACGATCTCGAAGAGGAGGACGTATCGTTGCTGGCCCGCGCGCGGTTCTCGATCGGCATCGGGCTCGAGAGCGGCAGCCCGCAGATGCTGACGCTGATGCAGAAGGGCAACAAGACGGATGCGTACCTGGGGGCGATCCAGCGCCTGGCACGTTTGAGCCGGGACCACGGACTCAACTGGGCCACGAACGTGATCGTGGGGCATCCCGGCGAGACCATGGCGAGCATGCGGCAGACCCGGGAGTTCCTGGGGGCGCTGTTCACCTCGGCCAAGGAGACGTGCGGGTGGCTCTCGATCGACCCGTTCCGGCTGTATCCCGGGGCGCAGGTGCACGAGGCCATGCAGAGTTATGCGCAGCTCTACGGCACGAAATTCTATCATCCCGAGTGGTGGAAGAGCTGGTACGACGGCTCGTTCATGGCCGAGCACCTCGATGCGAGCACCGAGGTCACGTTCGAGACGCGGGTGCGGTTCATGTACGAGGCCTACGGGCCCTTGATGGCGGAGATCCAGCGGCGGTTCCGCGGGCAGGGGCGCAGCGTGGACCGAGTATTCTCGCGGAGCCTGTCGGAGCAAGCGCGACAGATGAGCCCGGCGATGCGGGACTTGCTGTTGCAGCGCGGCGCGCGGGCGAAGGCGTTGCTGGCGTCATCGGGGAGCGGCCAGCCCCAGCTCGGAGCGAGACCGGAGATCGACGTGCCGATCGGCTTGCACGTGAAGGACCCGTGGATCCGTGGGCGCGAGCAGGCGGTGCGGAGGTTGTTGCACGACGGGGTGCTCCGCACGGCGGATCTCGTCGAGGCGATCCTGGAGGTGGGACCCGAGTCGTTCATGGGCGAGGAGGACGCGCGGGCCGTGCTGGGAGAGCGCAGGTTCGACGAGCGGCCGGAAGGCGAGCTGTGGCCGTCGCTCGAGCTGCGGGTGATCGCGATCGGGCTCGAGGCGCTCGAGCCGGCACCCGGAGATCGCGTGGCGGTGCTGTGCGAGCGATCGGGGTACGTGGCCGCGGTGCTGTCGCGGCTGGTGCGGGAGGACGGGCGCGTGCTGGTGATGCGGCACGAGGAGGTCGTGGGGGCGCCGGAAGGGGCGTGGGAGCGGCTCGTGGGGCTCGGGAACGTGGAGGTGCGCGCGGCCGAGCCGGCGCGACCGCTGCGGCTCGAGGGCGCCTTTGATGGCGTGTGGATCGGGGCTGCGATTCCACGGGTGCCGCGGGGGCTCGTCGAGCAATTGAACGAGAGCGATGGGCGGGCGATCGCGTTCGTGGGGCCGCGTTTTCGGCCGCAGGATCTCGTGTCGCTGACGCGGCATGGGAGCGAGCTGGTGGAGCGGCGGGTGGCGAGGCTGCGAGTCCCGGTGCTGGCGGGGGCTGGGGGGTGGCTGCGAGCGCCGGTGACGGGATCGGCGAGAGCGGCTGAATGAGCGCGATTCGCTGGGCGCGGGAGCTGGAGCCCGCGCTGGTGTTCCACGTGCTGTCGCACCTGGAGCTGGGGAGGGATGCGGCGTCGATCTTCGATGAGACGCTGCCGGAGCGAGCGTGGGTAGAGGGGCTGCGCGAGGCGTATGCGACCGCGGCGGGGCGGCTGCAGCTGCATGCGGTGGGGCTGAGATTTCGCGAGGGGATCGAGGGGCTGCGAAGCGAGCCGCCGCCGGGGCTGCGCGATCCGGCGGGGCGGCGAGTCCTCGCAGAGTTGATCGATGCGATGGCGAGCGAGCGCGCGGCGTTCGAGGCGGCCTGGATTGCGAGCACGGCCACAGCCGAGGCGCGACGAGCCGAGGTGGTCGCACGGATCGCGACGCCGCTGGATGTGCTCCGTCGCGCGCTGTGGGAGCAACACGGCGAGCCGCCTCCGCTCACGGTGCTCGACTGCCCCGCGCTCGGCCTTGCTGGTCGCGCAGCGAACGATCTGCACGGTCGGATCGTCGCAGTGAGCCTCGCCGCCCCCATCGATCATCTCCTGTGCCAGATCCTGCACGAGGAGATCCATCCGGTGACCGACCCGGTCATCCGCGAGACGATGCCGTCCGCCACGCAGGACACCCGCGCTGGCACGGCCGGCCACGCGCTCCATGCCGCGCTCGAGCATGCGGCGATCGAGGTGGGTGAGGCGTTGATCGCGGCCCGTGCGTCCGATTGGACCGGAGCCTATGCACGCTGGCGTGGGCGCTTTGGATAGCCGCCACCCTGTGCTCGCGCTGGGTTACCCTATTCCCCCCCGATGAGCGGTAGCGAAGACGACCACGCCCGCGGCAAGCGGTCCGAGGCCACTGGCGCGCACGGCAAGCCCGATCTGGGCGAGCGTCCCGGGGCCACCATCGGTCGCTACGTGATCGTCTCCCGCCTCGGCGAGGGCTCGATGGGCATGGTGTACCTCGCCTACGATCCCAAGCTCGATCGCCGCGTGGCGCTCAAGGTGCTGCGCCGGCGCGTTCGCTCGTCGCGGGCCACCCAGGAGCGACAGCAGCGGCTGCGCCGCGAGGCGATGGCGATGGCACAGCTGAGTCACGCCAACGTGGTCACCGTGCACGACGTGGGCGTGGCCGATGGGCGCGTGTTCCTGGCCATGGACTACCTCGAGGGGAAGACGCTGCGCGACTGGCTCGACGCCAAGCGCCGCCCGTGGAACCAGGTGCTGCGCAAGCTCGTCTACGCGGGCCAGGGCCTGGCCGCCGCCCACGCCGCGGGGGTGATCCACCGCGACTTCAAGCCCGAGAACGTGCTCGTCGGCAACGACGGCTCGGTCAAGGTGATGGACTTCGGGCTCGCCCGCCCGCGCACCGGTTCCGAGCGCTCGTCGGGCATCACCGATGTGCACGGCCCGGGTGGCAAGCGCGCGGCCGAGGCCGGCGCGAACGAGCCGGAGGGCGAGCCCGACGACGGCGACGACGACGAGCCGCGCGAGTGGTGGAAGGGCGGCCTCGTCCCCGCGGAAGGTCCGGTGGATCTCACCCGCTCGGGCGAAGTGCTCGGCACGCCGAGCTACATGGCGCCCGAGCTGTTCGACGGCGGCGACGCAAACGCCGAGACCGATCAATTCGCGTTCTGCGTGGCGCTGTGGGAGGCGCTCTACGGCGTGCGGCCGTTCGCGGGCGAGACGATGGCGGCGCTCGCCTTCAACACCAAGCGCGGGCAGATCACCTCGCCGCCGCGGCGCGCGGGCGTGCCCGCGTGGCTCGGACGGCTGGTGCGGCGCGGCCTCTCCACCGCGCCCGACCGCCGCTGGCCCTCCATGCAGACGCTGCTCGACGCGCTCGTGCAGGGGGCCGGACGCCGCCGCGTGCAGCAGGCCGGGCTCACGGCGGTGGGGCTGGTGGTGCTGGGCGGCGGGCTCTCGTATGCGCTCGTGCCTCCCGTGGAGCCGTGCCGGGGTGGCCGCGACCGCATGGACGAGGTGTGGAACGACGACCGCGCCGCGACCATCACCGCCGCGTTCGAGGCCACCGGCGTCGCCTATGCCGGCGAGTCGCTCCTGCGCGCGCGGCAGCGCCTCGACGACTACGCGGAGGCGTGGGTGGGCGCGTACACCGAGGTCTGCGAGGCCACTGCGGTGCACGCCCGTCAGAGCCCCGAGGAGCTCGACCGCCGCATCGCGTGCCTCGACGCTCGCCTGGCCGAGCTCGACGCGCTGCTCGGGGTGCTCGCCGAGGCCGACAAGCGCGTGACCGAGCGCGCGGCCCAGGCCGCGAGCGCGCTGCGGAGCCCCGGCACCTGCACCGCCGAGGAGCTCGACGATCCCGAGGCCGACGACGCCGACCCCGAGCGCAAGCGGGTGCGGCAGGATCTACGCGCGCGGATGCTGCGGGCCGAGGCGCTCGAGCGGGCGGGCCGGTATGTCGACGCTGCCACGCTCGCACGAGAGATCGCCGCCGAGGCCGAGCTGCACGGCCAGACCGACCTGCACGGCGAGGCGCTCGTACAGCTCGGCACGGCCGAGGACGAGCTGGGCGACTACACCACCGCGGTCGAGCACCTGCACCAGGCGTACTTCGTGGCCAACGCCCATGGGCTCGATCTCTTGTCGGCCAAGGCCGCGTTGGCCCTCGTCAGCACCGAGGGCGTCCACATGGCACGCGTGGACGAGGGGCTCTCATGGGCTCGTCACGCCGAGGTCGCGCTCCAGCGCGGTGATCCCAAGAACCCGCTGTGGGGGCGTTATCACTCCGCGCTGGGCTCGCTGCACCTGCAGCGCTTCGAGCTGACCGAGGCGCGCGAGCACATCGAAAAGGCGCTGGAGCTCGAGCGAGCCGCACTCGGCGAAGACCACGAGCGCGTGGCGCTCTTGCTCACCTACCTCGGCATCACGCTCGAGCAGTCGGGGCAGTCCGAGGGCGCCGTGGCCAGCTTCGAGCAGGCGATCGAGATCCACAAGCGCGTCCTCGGCCCCCAGCATCCCGCACTCGCCGAGCTCTACAACAACTACGCCGTGATCCTGTTCGGGCGCCAGGACTGGCCCGGAGCGCAGGCGCAGCTCGAGAAGGCGCTGGCGATCCAGCGCGAGACGCTGGGCGATCACCCCAACACCGCGCTCTCGCTCGACAACCTGGGTATCACGCTTGGGATGCAGGGCAAGCGGAAGGAGGGCCGGGCCCTGGCCGAGGAGTCGCTGGCCATGCGCGAGAAGACGCTCGGAGCCGAGCACCCTGCGGTGGCCCAGTCGCTGATCAACCTCGCGGCCACGCTCGCGCTCGACGAGGACTGGGGCAGCATGCGGCAGCTCTACGAGCGCGCACTGGCCATCCTAGAGAAGACCGGCGGCGCCGGAAACCAACAGATTGCAGTAGTGCTGACCAACCTCGGCATGCTCGACCTCTTCGAAGGCGCAGCGCAGCGCAGCCACGATCGCTGCGAGCAGGCGGTGGCGATCTTCGAGAAGGAGAGTGGGCTCATCGCCCGCGACCTGCCCGAACCGCTCGTTTGCCTCGGGTGGGCGAAGCTCGAGCTCGAGCAACCCCAGGCCGCGCTGACGTTGCTCGAGCGTGCGCTGGCGATCCGCGGAGAGGGGCAGGCGGACTACGGCGCGATGGTGCGGGTGCTCGTGGCCCGCGCGCTGGAGAAGACCGGGGGCGACGCCAAGCGGGCCGCGGAGCTGCGGGCGGAGGCGAGGAAGCGCTACCGCAAGCTCCCCGAGAAGCCGCCCGAGCGCATGGCCGCGTGGCTGCGCGACCCGTGAGGGGCTCCGCGACCGGGCGCGGTCTTCACTCGCGCGGCGATGCGGCCAGCCGATCCTCGAGGCGCCGCAGCGTCCCCTGCGGTGCGCGAACCTGCAGGTGCGTGCCTTCTTCGGTGTGGCGCTCGGACAGCACCGTGGTGCCCTCGTACACGTGACGGATGAGGCCGTGGGCGGTGTATGGCACGAAGAGCTCGGCCTGGCGCAGCTCGCCGTCGAAGAACGAGACGATGAGCTCGCGTATGCGCGTGACGTCGCCGGGGTCGTGAGCGGAGATGAGGAGCGCCTCGGGGAATTCGAGCTGCAGCGCGGCGATGGTGGCCTCGTCGAGGCGGTCGCGCTTGTTGAGCAGGATCCGCGAGCTCGCCTCGCCCGCGCCGATCTCCTGCAGCACCGCTTGGGTGACCCCGAGCTGATCGCGGAACGTGGGATCGGCCGCATCGACCAAGTAGAGCAGCAGCGAGGCCTCGAGCGCCTCGTCGAGGGTGGAACGAAACGAGGCGACCAGCTCGTGCGGCAGCTTCTTGATGAAGCCCACCGTGTCGCTCACGAGGATCCGCGGCTCGGTCTCGGGCTTGAGCGCGCGGACCGTGGTGTCGAGCGTGGCGAACAGCTTGTCGGCCACGTACACGCCGCTGCCGGTGAGCGCCCGCATGAGCGAGCTCTTGCCCGCGTTGGTGTAGCCGACGAGGGCCACGCGGCGCTGGCCGCTGCGGCCTGCCCTGCGCGTGGCCTGCTCGCGCTCGATCTGTACGAGCTCGCGGCGTAGCTCGGCGATGCGGTCGCGGACCTTGCGGCGGTCGAGCTCCAGCGCCGACTCGCCCGCGCCCTTGCCTCCCACGCCGCCGCGGACGCGATCCTTGCCGGCACCGGCTTCGCGCAGGCGCGGCACCACATAGCTCAGCCGGGCGATCTCCACCTGCAGGCGAGCCTCGCGGCTCTTGGCGTGACGGTGGAAGATCTCCACGATCACGTGAGTGCGATCGAGGACCTCGGCCCCGGTGGCACGCTCGAGGTTGCGCTGCATGCGAGGGGAGAGCTCGTGGTCGACGACGACGACCTTCGCTTGCTCGCGGGGCGTGGAGACGCTGACGAGCTCGTGCTCGCCCTCGGACCGATCGCTCGCGGCAGCGGTGGGATCGAGCTCGATCCAGTCCTCGTCGTCGTCCCGCTCGTCGTCTCGCTCGTCGTCCTCGGTCTCGATCGCCGGCCGCGCTTCGTCGTCTTCGTCGTCACCCGCCTCGCCGTCGCGCGTCCGCAGGCGCTCGCGTCGCTCCAGCGCGCGCTCGCGGCTTGGAATCGGCGCGTCGACCTTGCCGTCGCCACCGGTCCACGCTGCCAGCTCCATGAGCTTTCCGCCGCCGAGCACGGTGGCCGGCGACAGCCGCCCCAGCGACTGGGTCACCTGCCCGACCACGCGCAGCCCCAGCGTGGTGACCAGTCGCGAGAGCTCTGCGAGATCACCCGCATGCTGCTCCTCGGTCACGCCCGGCAGTCGCACGGCGACCAGGACGGCGGTGGGTCGCTCGTCCGTGGATCGGTCTCGGGTCATGGGGTCGGCCATGGGATCGCGGGAGCTTAGCCCTTCGGATGGAGCGTGGCACCCCGCCTCAGCTCGGGGAGGAGCCCGAAGCGCCGGTAGGTGCGCGCAGCAGCGGAATCATCGGTGACGTCGCGGCGAACGCAAGCAGCGCGAGGTCGTTGCGCAGCCGCTGGGGATACTCGCGGAGATCACCCGGGTGCAGCACCGCACCCCAGCTACCCGGTGGCGGCAGCCGCTCGTGCAGCGCCGTGGCGAGCGCGTCGGGGGTGGCGTGGGTGGCCCACAGCCACGCGGCAGCGCCCGGGCGCACCACCTGGGCATAGATGCGCGCCTCCGGCTCGTCGGCCCAGGCTCGCCAGGCCCATAGCAGGATCAGGAACCCGATGAACATCAGCTCGACGATGGGGCCCGCGGCGAGCAGCGGCACGAGCACGAGCACGAGCGACACGAGCAACGGGCGTGCTTGCTCCCACCGCACCCGGCGGTGGTGCTGGGCCACCTTGGCCAGCGAGGCCGCGGCCTGCTCGACAGTGGGTCGGGCCCGCGTGGGGCGCTGCAGCGGCAGCCGCCCGTAGCACCGGGCCCAGCGCTCGGCCATGGCCGCTTGCAGCGCGACGATTCCGGGCGCGCGCTCGGCCGCGTGCGCGAGCACCCGCAGGAAGCCGGCGGGATCGGCCGCAGCGCGCCGACCGAGCCGCAGGCCCAGCTCGGCCTCCGCGGGCGCGCGCAGGCTCGAGCCGAGCACGAGGAAGCGATGCAGCTCGGGCCAGTCGGCCACCACCGCTCGCCACGCGGGCAGCTCCTCGAGGAGGATGCGGCGGTGCAGCAGCGCACCGTCGTGGTGCTCGGTGTCGTGGCTGGAGACGAGGTCGCCATAGCGGGCCACGAGCGCCTGGAAGCGCGGTGGCAGCTCCCACACCACGGCGCAGCACACCTCGAGCAACAGCGGGGCGAACTCGCGGCGCGCGGCGAGGGTCTCGCTGCCCGGCTCGAGCAAGCGGTCGGCCGCCTCGGCGTAGTGACCGGCCTCGAGCGCGGCATGCACGACGAGCTCGAGCGCAGCGAGGCGATCGGCCTGCTCGGCCGCCCGGGCGCGGCGCCGTGGCTCGAGCTCATCGGGCACGAGCGGGCGCGCGGCGGCCTCGGCCTCGGCGTCCAGCGGGTCGGGGTGCTCGCGGAGCTCTTGCTCGAGCGCGAGGATCAACGCGTCGACGTCTTCGTCCTCGGCTTGGTCGGCCTCGGGTTGGGGTCGGAGCAGCTCGTGCTCGAGCGCCTGCTCGATCTCCGCGCGCACGGCCTCGCTGGTGGCGCTGGCGTCGGTTTCGGCTGCGGCCCGCGAGGCCTCGCTCGCGGCCTCCGCTCCGGCTTCGGCGCCCGTGTGCGCCGCATCCTCGGCCGCGCGGCGCACCACCTCGCCGGCTTGGCGCAAGGCATCGAACCACCTCTCCTGCTCGCGCAGGCGATCGTAGGCCTCGCGTACCCGCCGGAATTCCGCGGGGTGACGATCCGGCTTCCACACCTTGACCCGCCGCAGGTACGCGCGGCGGATCTGCTCGGCGCTGGCGCCCGGGCGCACGTCGAGCAGCACGTACGGGTCGTCGGTATCGGGTAGCGTGAGCGGGGGTTTCACGGCTCGCTCGCCTCGTGGGGTCTAGTGCTTGAACCGCTCGACGAGCCCGAGCAGCTCGCCCCGGCGGCGCTCGATGGCGGCGGGGTCCTGCTCCTCGAGCGCGAGCCGAAACGAGCGCAGCGCCGCGCCCAGGTGCTCGCGCGCCGCGCCGCGAAGCTCGGTGTAGAGGCTCTCGGCCCGCGCGAGCGCGGTGGTGTTGGGCAGCGCCTCGCGCGGGTGGAACTTGAGCGTGTGCATGGCCTGGCGCGCGTGCTCGACCTGCTCGGGGCTCATGCGCCCCGGCGCGCGCTCGATGACGAGGCTCGCGCTCTGCTCGGTGCTCACCACCGTCATGTCGACCTCGAGGATCCCGTTGAGGTCGTAGGTGAAGCGCACCTCGATCGCCTCCTCGCCCGCGGGCGCGGGGGGAATGCCCGCCAGCGTGTACTCGCCGAGCTTGGTGTTGTCGCGGCAGAGCGAGTGCTCGCCCTGGTACACCTCCACGCGGATCTGCGCCTGGCCGTCGCTCGCGGTGACGAACCGCTCCACGCGGCTGGCCGGCAGCACGGTGCCGCGCTCGAGGATCGGCGAGAACACGTCGTCGAGCCGGCGCCGGCCGTGGCTCTCGATGGTCGAGACCCCGAGCGAGAACGGCGCCACGTCGGTGGCGACCATGTCTTCCAGCTGAGCGTCGCCGGCCTTGAGCGCCACCTGCACCGCCGCGCCCTGGGCGACCGCCTCGTCGGGCGAGATGGTGCGCAGCGGCGGGCGCCCGAACAGCAGCTCGGCGAGCTCGGACACGGCGGGCATGCGGGTGGCTCCGCCCACCAGCACCACCTCGTCCACGTCCTCGGGCGACACGCCCGCATCTCGCAGCGCACGCCGGATCGGCGGGTGCATGCGCTGCAGGATCGGCTGCCACAGCCGACACGCCTCGTCGCGATCGAGCTCGAGCACCAGCGCCTCGGCGTCGAGCCGCGGCCCCGGCCGCGGCACCTCCACCCGTACGTGCTCGACCAGCGACAGCTGGCACTTGGCCCGCTCGCACGCCTCCCAGAAGCGGGCCTTGGTGGGCAGCGTGGCCCGCGGATCGACCCCGAAGCGCTCGCGCGCGCGCTCGGACAGCGCCTCGAACAAGAGCTCTACGAAATCCTCGCCGCCGAGCACCGCGTCGCCGGCCGAGGCCTGGATCTCGATGACGCCCTCCATGATCTCGAGCACGCTCACGTCGAACGTGCCGCCGCCGAGGTCGAGCACGGCGATGCGACACTCGCGGTCGCGGTGGTGCAGGCCGTAGGCCAGCGCGGCCGCGGTGGGCTCGTTGATCAGCCGCTCGACCGGCAGCCCCGCGATCTCGCAGGCGTCTCGCGTGGCCCGCCGCTGTAGCTCGCCGAAGTACGCCGGCACGGTGACCACGGCCTCGTCCACCGGCGCGCCCAGGGCCGCCTCGGCATCGCGCATGAGCTGCCGCAGCACCAGGGCCGAGAGCTCCTCGGGCCGGAATCGGTGGCTCCCGCAGCGAAACTCGCGGTCGGTCCCCATGTCGCGCTTGAAGTTGCGGAACGTGCGCTCGGGGTGGGTCAGCGCCCGGGCCTTGGCCGGGGCGCCCACGAGGATGGTGCCGTCGTCGTCGATGCCGACCGCGCTCGGGGTCTGCCGCTCGCCGAGCGCATTGGCCAGGATCTCGGCCCGACCTTCGCGCAGCACGCCCACGAGCGAGTAGGTGGTACCGAGATCGATGCCGATGCGTACGCCCACGGTCGAAGGCCAAGCGTAGCACCCCGAAGGGCCCGCGGCGGCCTTCCACGCGCCGTTTTGGCCGCATTTGGCGCTGCGGCCGGCCGCCCTGGCCGACTGTCCCCTCCGCCCTCCGCCCCGGGCCCTTGCCAAGCGGGGCCGGTGTGGTCTAGGGATCGCCCCCCAAACCAACCACTCCTTGCTCCCACCGCGAGTGGGGGCCGAACCCGTCCGAAAGGAGAGCCCATGGCCCAAGCAACTGCCAAGGGTGTCGTGCACTCGGTGGCCTCGAAGCGAGGCACCCAGCGCGAGTACGAGTCCGTCACCATCCTTCGTCCCAGTACCGGCAAGCCGGAGATCGCCGCGCTCATCGAGCGCATGCAGGGCACCTTCACCGACTACGGTGCGCGCCTCATCAAGATCGACAGCTGGGGTACCCGCATCCTGGCGTTCCCCGTCGATCACGAGCGCAAGGGCATCTACCTCTACTGGCGCTACCTCGGTGGCTCCGACATCGTGGCCGAGTTCGAGCGCCTCATGGGGCTGTCCGACAAGGTCATCCGGTTCTACACCGTGAGGATCGACGAGGACGTCGACCCCGATGCGCGGCCCAGCGAGGTCACCGAGGCGCTCATCGACGCCGCGTCCGAGCCGGGTCCCGATCCCGAGGAGCTCGCTCGCCTGGCCGCCGAGGAGGCCGCCCGCCGAGCCGCCGAGGAGGCCCCGCGCGAGCGTGACCGCGAGCGCCTCGACCGCGACGAGGAGGACTTCTTCGGCGGTCCCGTCGAAGACGACGACGATGAGGAGGGCGACCGATGAACGACGACATGCGTGACCGAGACCGTGGTGATCGTGGCGATCGCGACCGCGATCGTGGCGACCGCGGCGACCGTGGCGGCCGCGAGGGTGGCAGCAGCCGCCGCAAGCGCTTCGCCATGGTGGCCGACAAGAACCTGGTGCTGGACTACAAGAACCCCCAGCTCCTCAAGAACTTCCTCTCCGACCGCGGCAAGATCGTGCCCGCCCGGATCTCCGGGCTCACGGCACGCCAGCAGCGGCAGCTCACCAAGGCGATCAAGCGTGCGCGCATGCTGGCCTTGCTGCCCTACACCTCGTAGCCGCCAAAAGGACGCACCGACATGATCAGCGTCATCCTCAAGAAGGAAGTCGACAACCTCGGCCGCGCCGGCGACATCGTCAGGGTCAAGCCGGGCTACGGCCGCAATTTCCTCATTCCCCGCGGCCTGGCGCTCCTGGCCACCCGCGGCAACGTGGCGCAGCACGAGCACCACAAGCGGTCCATCGAGGCCGAGCAGCAGCGCGTGCGTGCCCAGCACCAGAAGCTGGCCGACCAGCTCAAGACCACCACGGTCTCCATCGCCCGCAAGGCCGGCAAGGACAGCAAGCTGTTCGGCTCGGTGTCTTCGCGCGACATCGTGGACGCGCTCGCGATGCAGAACATCGAGCTCGATCGTCGAGCCGTGCAGCTGCCCGAGCCGATCCGCGAGACCGGCACCCACGAGGTCGTGGTCCGCTTCAGCGTGGACATCCAGGTCCCACTCAAGGTGAACGTGGTGGGCATTTAGTCCTCACGACCAAAACCGCTCGGGCGCTACTCCGAGCATGATGGTCCGAGCACGATGGGGAGGGCTGGTCGAAACGACCGGCCCTCTTCGCGTTTGACAGCGCTCGGGGCGGCCGGTCAAAGTGGGGCAATGGCTTCCAAGAACGTACGGCCGACTCCGCCTCCCAAGGGTCCCGCGCTCGTGCGGCCAGCGCTCGGCGCCTTGCTCTTCGGGCTCTCGGGCATGAGCTGCGGCGACGACGGCGGCGGCAGCGACACGGAGGGCAACGATAGCGTGGCGCCGATGCCCGCTCCGACCACCGATGACTCGGTCACTTCGATCGAGCCGCCGATGGTGCCGCCGATGATCACCGACGACGGCACCAGCGGGTCCGACAGCGGCAGCACCGGGCCGATCCCGCCGATGCCTCCGCCGATGATCACCGACGACGGCACCAGCGAATCGAGCAGCGGCAGCGGGTCCGACAGCGGCAGCGGATCCGAGAGCGGCAGCACCGGGCCGATCCCGCCGATGCCGCCGCCGATGCCTCCGCCCGACGGCGGTGCCGCGCCCGAAGATCAGGAAATCTGAGCGCTGCGAATCGCCTCCGTCGTCGACTTGTCAGGAGCTGTCAGGACCTCCGCCGTGCATCGCTCGCTCCTTCGCGCTCGCAAGCGGCCTCGGGCACCGCAGGCCTCCACGCCCGCCGCGGCCGTCGTCGCCGATGCGTGGCAGCGGTGGGTGGCCGAGAACCTCTTGCGCGGGGTCGACCCCGACGAGCTCGTACAGGGGCTCGTCGGTGGTGGCGTGCCGAGCGGGCTCGCACGCGGCACCGTGGCCGCGATCGCGGCCTCGCCGGGGCTCGCGGTGGCGCGGGCGTGCGAGCACAAGGCGCTGCGCCTGTCGCAGGTGACCCGGCTGCACGCGGCGGTGAGCGAGCCGCTGGTGCTCGAGCGGCGGCCTGCGCCCGCGGCTCCCGAGCTGTTCTCGCGCTACTGGGCTGGGTCGACGCCCGCGATCTTCACCGACATCGTGTCGCGCTGGCGCGAGCGGTGGACGCCCGAGGGCCTGCGCGATCGCTTTGGTGACGTCCGGGTGGAAGCCTGCGTCGAGCGGCTGGCCGATGCTCGGCCCGATGCAAACTGGCGCGAGCACCGAGTCGAGCTCGATCTACGCGAGTACGTCGATCGCATGCTCGCGGCGGGGCCGACCAACGACCTCTATCTCATCGCCAACAACCGCAACACCGCGCGCGGAGAGCTGCGAGCGCTGTGGGACGACGTGGTGCTGCCGCCGGGCTGGTTCGACGAGCCGCGGCTGCCCTACGGCTCGGCGCTGTGGCTGGGACCGGCGGGCACGATCACCCCGCTGCACCACGACACCTCGAACATCCTGTTCTGCCAGATCCACGGCCGCAAGCGCATCGTGCTGGCGCCGCCGTGGACTGAGCCGCTGCTCGACACCGCCGACGGCGTGTACAACCGCCGCGGACCGGAGGCACTCGCCAGCGAGGAGATCCCGGCGATCGACCTGGTGCTCGAGCCCGGCGAGGCGCTGTTCATCCCCGCAGGGTGGTGGCACGACGTGCGCTCGCTCGACGTCTCGGTGAGCCTGGCGATCAACGCGTTCGTGCGGCCGAATGTATACGGGTGGTATACGCCGGGGAGCGTGCCGTAGCGACCTTCGGGCATGCACGAGTGCTAAGCTCGCCGCCGTGGGCATCGGTGCGATCGCTCGGGTACGTGGTCCATTCACGCGAGCCGAGATCGACCTCGAGCTCCGCGGGGCGCACCATCCCTACCTGGTCCGCGATGCAGCGCAGCGCTGGTGGGTGCGCAAGCCGCTCCCGGCGCGTGGCATCCTCGCCGAGTCGGTCGGCGGGCTCCTGGGGCGCTTGCTCGGGGTGGAGGTGCCCGAGCTCGCGATCTCCGGTGATGACGACCGGTGCGGCTGGCTCTCGGCGTTCGTACGCGATGCCCATCACTGGGATCGCTCGCGCATGGGCGCGCTCGCCAATCCCGAGGGGCTCGGCCGCATGCTCGCCCTCGATGCGATCATCCACAACGAGGATCGCAACACCGAGAACTTCATCTTCGAGTCACTGGACGAGCCCGAGCGCTTCTGGTGCTGGGCGATCGACATGGAATCCGCGCTCGTGGGCATGCCTCGTGCGCTCGCGAGCAAGGGACTCGCGGCTCCGCGACCCCATGCGCTGCCGGCCGACTTCGCGATCGTCGATGGCATGGTCGAGACGGCGAGGGCGGCCGCCGAGCTGGCTCGTGACGCCGACGACGGCCTAATCCGCGAAATCGTCGATGTCGCCATGGATGCGGCCGGCACGCTCGACCGCGAGGTGCTGAGCGAAGTGCTGCTGGCGCGGTGTCGTCATGCTCCCCGGATCGTGGAAGACTATCTGGCGAGGATCGAGGCGAGGTGAAGGCGAGCTTGCGGCAGCTCAGGCTCCTGCAGTACGTGGCCGACCCGTTCACGGGGCGATGCGTGTCGCTCGCGGCGCTGATCCGCGAGGCCGATGGCTCCACGCGGGTGATCCTTGCACCGACGACACCCGGGAAAGAGGAGCTCGGGAGCGTTCGTACCGCCAACTTGCTGGCGTCGCTGCAGCGCGACATCGTCGAGCTCGACGCCTTCGAACGGCTACCCCGCTCGTTCGGGCCGCAGCTCATCCTCACCGCACCCGAGCCGGCGCCCTCGGACGAGCCCGCAGACTGGGTCTGGACGCGGCTCGGCGCGGGCGCTCGGTGAGCGGCCGCGTTCAGCCGTCCGCCTCGAGCTCCGCCAGCTTCTTGCGCAATCGCTCGATCACGAGGTCGATCCCGCCCTCGCGGTACAGCCGGTTCACCTCGTAGCGCTGGTTCTTGGCCAGGCTGACGCCGTCGGTGATGACGTCGCGGACGATCCAGTGGCCGTCGACGCGGTGCATCACGTAGTCGACGTTGACGGTGCGATGGCGGCCCTCGGCGTCGGTGAACGCCACGCGGGTATCGACCTTGGTCGCCTTCTCGCGGACGACCTCGCCCACCACCTCGATCTTCGCGCGCTCGTGCGCCGAGAGCCGCGCCAGGTAGGTGTGCCGGACGAGCCGGGCCACCAGGGCCTCGTACTCGGCGCAGCGCTCGCCGCACCGCTCTCGGTAGCGCGCGGCGCCACCGAGCGCCGTCTGGGCGATGAAGCGATGGTCGAGCAGCAGGTCCACCTTCGCGCTCACGTCCCCCTCGGGGGCGCCCTGCTCGAGCAAGGCGACGACATCGGCATGGGCACGCACCCAGGTGTCCTTGGCGCCCGGCTCGCCGCTCGCCGAGGCGGGAGCGGGTACGAACAGCGCGAACGCGAGCAGCGCGGCGAAGAGCGTGCGATCCATGGCGATCCCTCATCACGAGGGATGACACGCCACACTGGGGTGTCCAGTGGTCGTGGTCACCGGCGCCGGCGCCTCCGCCGTCGGCGGCGTCACGATGCCGATCAGGCCGACTCGAGCACGAACGGATAGGTCACCTCCACCACGCCTCCGCCCTCGGGCTTGGGGAACGTCCAGCGCTTGACCGCCTTGGCGATGCAGGTGGCGACCTTCTCGTCGGAGACCGTGTTGTCGATCACGGTGGACTTCGTGACCGAGCCCGAGGCGCCGATGGTGAATTGCACCGAGACCTTGCCCGCCAGCTTCGGATCCTTGACCAGCCCCTGGTTGTAACACATGCGCACCTCGTTGATGTGCGCGCGAACGATGCGGCGGATGATGTCCTTGTCGAGCGTGCCCGTCACCTCGGCCTTCGACTGGCGCACCCGCGGCACGCTCCTGCCTCGGGTTCCGAGCCCGCTGACCGAGCCAGAGCCGAGCCCGCTGCCCGTGCCCGAATCGGGCCCGCTGCCCGTACCCGAACCGAGCCCGCTGCCCGTACCCGAACCGAGCCCGAGCCCCCCGGCCACTGCTGGCTTCTCGACCTCGCCGACGTCCCCGGAGGCGAAGCACAGCGCCACCGTGGTGGCCTGGCCCACGACGATCGGTGCATCGAAGCACGAGCGTCCGCTCTCGGCGCGCGGAGCCGTCTCGAATTCGTGATCCGCGGTCACTTGGCCCGCAGGGCGGCCGTCGGTCCAGGTGATCGCGACGCCGGTCTTCACTGCGTAGACCTTGATGGGTGTGCCCGTGCCCACGAGGCCCAGCCCGCCCACGCCGTAGGTCTCGCCGATCTCGGTGCCGACGAGGCCCCCCCAGACGTCCTCGTCGCTGCCCTTCATCGCGAAGGCTCCCGCCTCGCCGGCCTCGCGTGCGCGGAGCGTCGCGATCGCCTCGCTCGGCGACGACATGCCCGTCGCGCGCAGCCGCTCGCTCGAGACGAGCGCGGTCGCCTCGAGGCACGGGTTGCGCACGGTGACGAGCGCGTCGCTCGGGCGCTCGGTGACGCCGTAGCGCACGACCTGGCTGCCGTCCCGGTAGAGGTGCTCCTCGGCGAGCGGCTGGCCGTCGACGGTGAGCGCCTGACCCTCGAGCGGCAGGATCGTGCCGTCCCGGCCCTCCGACGCAAACGGCGGCCCAGGCTGGTAGAAGCGACCGAGCCGCTCCGTGGGCACCGGCACGCGCACCGCCGTGCCACGAGCCACCAGCTCGGTGCTACCCGCGGGCACCGGCACGCCGCGCGCCAGGCGGAGCTTGGTGCCATCGGTGAACGCGTGGTCGAGCTCCTCGGTCAGCACCGGCAGCAGGTCGTCCTTGCGCAGGTAGAGCCGCAGGCGGAAGTCCGACAGGCCATCGAGGGTGGCGGCGCAGTGGTGCTCGGCGGGCTCGCTCACCAGCGTCTCGACCACCAACCGCCCGTCCTGCTCGCCCACCACGTTGACCGTCATGCCCGCTGCCGAGCCCAGCGGCGGCAGCTCGAAGCCCACGTCGCCCGTGCTCGAGAAGAACAGCAGCGAGCCCACCTTGGCCACCGCGTGCCCTGAAGGCGGTGGCTCGGCCGGCGGCGGCTCGACGGCTTCGGCGCTCGTGCCCTTCGCATCCGCGACCTTCGCATCCGTGGCCTTCGCATCTGCGGTCTTCGCATCCGTACCCGCGGCCGGGGTCTTCGCCTCCGATGACGAGCCCGAGGGCGCCTCGCTCTCGCACGCGCCCGTCAGCACCAGCAGTCCCCCGAGCACGATCGTCCGCCTGCAGTCGGTCATCGCGTGCGAGAGTACACCGCACGCCGCGAGCGCCACGAGGCCGCTCGCGCTGCGATATCGCCCCCACGGCGGGGTCGACTTCAACCGGGCTCGAGCACGAATGGGTAGGTCACCACCGCGCTGCCGCCACCGGGTGGCTTGGGGAACGTCCAGCGCTTGACCGCCTTCGCGATGCAGTTGCCGACGCTGGTGTCCTTGACCGTGCTATCGGCGACCACGGCCACCGGGACCGAGCCCGTGGGACCGATGTTGAATTGGATCGTCACGCGACCCTTGAGGTCGGGATCGCGGGCGAGGCCTTGGTTGTAGCAGTAGCGAACCTCGTTGATGTGCGCGCGGACGATGCGGCGGACGATGTCCTTGTCCATCGTGCCCTTGATGGTGGCCTTGGCCTGGCGCACCTGGGGCACCCGCCTGCCGCCGGTGCCAAAGCCCCCGCCCGTGCTGAACCCGCTGCTTCCCAGCCCGCTGCCTCCACCCGAGCTCGAGCCCAGGCCGAGCCCACCGAGCCCCGCTGTCACGGTCTCGATCTCCACGACGTCCTCCGGGGCGAAGCACAGCGTCAGTGACGTGGTCTGGCCCACGACGAGCGGCGCGTCGAAGCACGAGCGTCCACCCTCGCCGCGAGGCGCCGATTCGAATCGATGGACCGCGGTCACCTGACCCGCGGGGCGCCCGTCGACCCACGTGATCGCGGTGCCGGCCTTCACCTCGTAGGTCTTCTTGGTGACCGAGCCGCTGCCCGTGCCCACCAGGCCGAGCCCACCCACGCCGTAGGCTTCTCCGATCTCCGTGCCGGTCAGCCCACCCCATACGTCCTCTTCGCCGCCCCCGGCGAACGCGCTCCCGTAGGGCGAGGCGAGGAAGTGGCCGCTCTCCTCGGCCATCACGCCCAGGATGCCCCCAGCGGCGGCAACCGGCGGCGCCGTTGGACGCAGCCGCTCGGCGGACACGAGCCCCGTCACCTCGAGGCACGGGTTTCGCACGGTGACCAGCGCATCGGTCGTGCGCTCGGTGGTGCCGAAGCGGAGGACGTGGCCGGTCTCGCGGTAGAGCTCGTTTTCGTCGAGCGCCTGGCCATCGTAGGTCAGTGCATGACCAGCCAGCGCGTAGAGCTTGCCGTCGCTGCCCTCGGACGCGAACGGCTGCCCCGGTTGGTAGAAGCGACCGAGCCGCTCTGCGGGCACCGGCACGCGAACGGGTGTGCCACGCACGAGGATCTCCGCGCTGCCTGCCGGCACCGGCACGCCACGTGCCACGCGGATCTTGGTGCCGTCTGCGAACGAGTGCTCGAGCTCCTCGGTGAGCACGGGCACGAGCTCGTCTTCCGTCAGATAGAGCCGCAAGCGGAAGTCCGCCAGTCCATCGAGGCTGGCGGTGCAGTGGTGCTCGGCCGGCTCCGTCACCAACGTCTCGGCCACCAGCCGTCCGTCCTGCGCACCCACCACGTTGACCGTCATCCCCGCGGCCTTGCCCACGGGTGGCAGCTCGAAGCCCACGTCACCCGTGCTCGACAAGAACAGCAGCGAGCCCACTTTCGCCACCGCGTGGCCCGTCGGCGGCGGCTCGGCGGGTACGGGCACGAGCGGTGCTGCTGCGGTGTCCTTGGTCTCGCCGGTCTTCGTCTCCGGGCTGCTGGGGCTCGCAGCCTTGGTCTCCGTGGACGCCTCGGGTGCTTCGTCCTTGCATGCGCCAACGAGCGCGACGAGCCCCACGAACACGATCTCCGCCCGCTTGCACACGGTCATCACGGGCAAGCGTACATCGTTCTCGTGCTCGCAGGCGGCCTCTAGCCGGCGGCCCGGCGCAGCCCCGAGAGCAGCACCAGGTCCTGCAGCTCCACCGGCACCCAGCCATGCCGCGGTAGCCATAGCTCGATCGACGCCCAGCGCGAGCGCGGCACGGCGGTGGCGCTGCACCACCAGTCGTCGGGATCGGCTCCGCGCTCGCGGGCCTCCTGCTCGAGCGAGCGTGCCACCGCGTCGGGCACCTCGGCCCACGCCAGGAGCTCGCGCCACGGCATCGCCTCGACGGAGGGATCGATCTCGATGCGAAAGAGCCCCTGTCCGCGCTCGGCGAGCTCGTCCGGCTGCAGCTCGCGGCGGCGACCGTCCTCGCTCATCCATCGCACCACCGAGGGCTCGAAGCTCGCCCGCGTCGACAGCCACACCACTGGCGCATCGGTGCCGGGCAGCGCCTCGGCCACGCCGATCTCTCCGTCCTCCACGATCCCCGGCAGCGCGCGTCCGAACGTGTAGTGGTAGAGCGGCCCCGCGGGGGCACGCGACGCCCGGCGACGCTGACCGCGGGCGTGCGAGGCCCCGGCACGCGGTGATAGCTCGACCAGGCGCGCCGTGATCCGCGAAGGCGCTTCGTCGTGGTGCGAGGTCTCGACCACCTCGACCACCTCGAACGGAGTCCCCGGCGGGAACATCACCACCGGCTCGTGGCTCACGACATCGTCCACCTTGCCGTCGAGCCAGCGTCCGGCGCTGTTGCGAAACAGCGGGCGGATCTCGAGCGCGTGTGGGTGATGAGCGCGGCCGAACCCGCGGCACTGCGCGGCGCGGGGCGAGCAGCTCGAGAGGCCAGGGTCGCGCCACACCCCGTGCTCGCCGGCCGCCCAGCGCAGGTCGGCCAGCGCGGCCTCGGGCAGCACGCACGCGCGATACAGCCGATCGGGCTGCGTCCCGTCGCGCACCAGCGGCCGCTGCCGTCCGAGCGCGTGCATGGCCATCAGCGTGTGCACGAGCAGCTCGCCGAGCAGCCGCGGCAGGCGTGGGTCGTCGAGCCGTACGAGCCCCGCGAGCGCCGTCCGCAGCCGCTGCAGCCGCTGCGCGAACGGGTGCTCGGCGGGCACGTCTCCACGCCCCAGGTGGCGCTGCACGGCGCTGCGCAGGCTCGCCACCACCGAGAGCCACGCCTGCGGCCGCGCCGGATCGGCCCGCAAGAGCGCATTCATCGGGTAGCAGAACGACGAGGTCTGGAGGCGCAGGCTCATCGCATCCGCGGGCACGCCCTCGTCGCGCCCGCTGCCTCGCCTCCGCGCGGGGTACATGCCCGCCGCGCTGATCAGGTAGCCATCGCCGGCCGCGGTGGCGCGGGCATGCAGCGCGAGCGTGTCCTCGTCGACACACACCGACGCGCCGCTCGCCGCCTCGCCCAGCCGTCGCAGCGCCCGCAGCGGCAGCGCTAGATCGATGGCCTCGCTGAACAGCCGCAGGTGGGGTCGGCCCCCGAGCACGGCGCCCACTTGGCCCTCGGCGGCGAGCGTGCGCACCAGCTCCGGCAAGAGCACCTCGGCCAGCCGGTCGGCGCGCGCGGGCTCGGTCGGAGCAGCGGTGGCGGTGGCGATCTCGATCTGCATCGTCCCTCCGTCGGCTCGCCGCGTGCCCTCTTTAGCGTGGGTTGCGGGCGAGGAAGCGCTCGTACTCGAACCTGCGGGGCTGATCCGACACGTCGAGCGCTCGCAAGAGCCCTCCCAGCCGCCCGTGGAGCCGAGCGTGAGCGCGCTTGAGCGCACGGTGGAGCAGGAGCCCCTGCTCCGTGTAGAGGCCGGGGTGGTCGACCTGCAGCAGACCCTCGCCCAGCTGGCGCAACGCCAGCGCGATGCGTCCGAGCAGCTCGTGGCGCATGTGGCCGCGCAGCGGCGCATGATCGAGCAGCGGCTCGAATGCCAGCAGCGTACGCACCCGTGCGAAGTTGCCCTGCACCACGTTGCCGAAGCTACGCGAGTCGCCGAGCTCGCCACCGAGCGCGACCATCGGCGTGGAGAACGGAATCGCCAGGAACGAGAGCCAGTCGGCGATGATGTCGTCGAACGTCACCCGGCTGCCCTGGCCCACCAGCTCTTCCACGAAGAACAGCGGGCTCTCGTGGCCGCGCACGACCAAGAGCACCGCACCATGGAACAAGAGCGGAGCCGAGGATGCGAGCGCCGGGTGCTCGAGCACGATCGCCAGCCGCACGTCGCGGAGCAGCTCCGCGTGCTGGTGCGGGCTGGTGTCTTCGAGCAGGCGCAGCCCTTCTGCCAACGCCCCCGCGTTGTGCCGTGTGGGCTCGGACACCCGCACTTGCTCGTAGTGCTCGCCGGGCCGACCGACGCCTTGCAGGAACGGCCGCAGGAACGGGTGGCGGTGCGGATGGATCGGCAGCCCTTCCACCTCGGGCAGCGGTCGCAGGCGCGCTTGCGGGTGCTCGCGCAGCCGCGGCTGCCCCTCGACCACGTGCAGGGTCGCGTGACCATCGGGCGCGGCGCCCTCGAGCACGCCCAGCCCCGGCAGCAGCACCCGCCCATCCTCGAACGCCCGCACCGGCAGCTCGGGTGCGCGCAGCCGCGACGGCAACAACCCCCACACGCACTGTGCCAGCGCGATCGCGGGCCGGCGCTGGCGAAGGCACGCCACCAGCAGCGGATCGAGCAGCGCAGGCTCGTCGAGCGCCTCGGCCCACGCGGGGCTCTGTGCAGCCAGCTCGCGTCGCAGCGCGCCGACCAGGATGCGGTGCCCGTGATCGCGCCAGTCGTCGAGGAGGTCTTCGAACGACGCCTCCGGCGCGACCACGAAGGAGGACGGGAGCGCGACGGCAGAAACGCTCATGACGACGGACAATCCATGATCGAGACCAGAGGTGAAGCCAGGTGCAGTGGGTAGAGCCAACGAGCGCCGAATCGAGCCAAATCGAGCCAATCGAGCCAAAATCGAGCTGGATCAACTGGATCCAGCCAATACGACCGCGTGCACGGTCACGATGTGGCGCACGATCGGTCGAGGACGTGGCAGCTTCGAGCGCACGACGCTCGCGCCACGGTCACGACCTCGTGAACACACCCTACTGGGTGTCTGCAAGCTCTGGCAAGCAAAAATCTAGCGGCTCATGGGAACTTCTTGCGATGTCATGGGATCGCTCGGCTCGCAGCCGCGCGGCGCGATCGCGGTGGGCGATCGGTCGTCCGAGCACCCGTCCGAGCTCCCGTCCGAGCATCCGAGCACCATCGTGCCGCCCTCGGCTCGGAAGCGCTCCGCCAGCTCCCAGATCGCCCGCGGCAGCCACCGCCAGCTCGGCGGCGGGGCTCGCGTTTGCGCCCATGATTGCGCGGTGTACACTAGCGCGCCGTCATGGAACAGCCCCACGTCGATCCGAGCCTGGACCTCGAGGACGAGATCGTGCGCCTCAAGCGTGAGCGCAACGCCGTGATCTTGGCGCATTACTACCAAGAGTCCGAGATCCAGGAGCTGGCCGATTTCCTCGGCGACTCGCTGCAGCTCGCCCAGGCCGCGCGTGACACCAACGCCGATGTCATCGTGTTCTGCGGCGTGCACTTCATGGCCGAGACGGCCAAGATCCTCAATCCCGAGCGAACGGTGCTCTTGCCCGACCTCGACGCCGGCTGCTCGCTGGCCAGCGGCTGCCCCGCCGAGCGCTTCCGGGCCTGGCGAGCGCGACATCCCGGCGCGGTGGCGGTGAGCTACATCAATTGCTCCGCCGAGGTGAAGGCCGCGAGCGACATCATCTGCACCTCCTCGAACGCCGAGAAGGTGATTCGCTCGATCCCCGAGGGCCAGGAGATCCTGTTCGCGCCCGATGCCAACCTCGGCCGCTGGCTCGTCAAGCAGACCGGCCGCGACATGGTGCTGTGGCAGGGCAGCTGCATCGTCCACGAGACCTTCAGCCATCGCAAGCTGGTCGCCCTCAAGGAGCGGCACCCCCGGGCCCAGATCATCGCGCACCCCGAGTGCGAGGAGCCGATCCTCGCCATGGCCGACGTGATCGGATCCACCACCAAGCTCCTCAACTACGCGGTGCAGAGCGACCACGATGAATTCATCGTAGCCACCGAGCCCGGCATCATCACGCAGATGAAGAAGGCCGCCCCGCACAAGACGTATATTCCGGCGCCACCGCAGAACAATTGTGCATGCAACGAGTGCCCGTTCATGCGCCTCAACACACTCGAAAAGCTATACACGTGCCTGCGCGACATGACGCCGGAGCTGGTGATGCCGGTAGAGCTGCGCGAGGCAGCGCGGCGACCGATCGAGCGGATGCTGGCTCTGTCGTGATTGGGCTGGCCGTCATGACCGCTCGATCCTCTTTGGGCGCCGCCGGTTGGAACGCCGGTCACCCAAGGGTGCCGCGGTAGCAAGGCGATGAGGTGCAACGCGGATTGCCCCGGCGCCGTGCGCGGCGACCGCGCACGGATCGATTTGTTTTCCAGTTACCGCGACCGGAAATTCCTGCCCATTCGCGCAGTTGGGAGGAATTTGCCTCCTGAATCCCTCGCCGAGCCGTCGTCTGCGGTCTATAGTCTTCGGCTGTGAGCCTCGCCCATCAGAGCGACGGAGAGGGCTTCGATCGATCGTACGACAGGTCTATCGTCCGCCGAATCCGATCCGACGCCAAGATGCTCGCGCGGCTAGAGCGCTCTAGCAAGCTCTATCTGCTCGGGGCACGCAGTGAGCCGGAAGATCCGTTCGATGGGCTCTGCACGAAGTGCGAAGCGCTGGTGACCAGCGCAAATGCCGATGCTTTCGATGAGGAGTTGGATCGCCTCGTACGCGAGGAGGGTCCGAGCCTGCTCCATGATCTCCTGAGCCAAGTGGCTTCCAGAGGGCGACGTGGCGACGAGAATGATTCGCAGTGGCCGCTCGTCGAGCTGGCTCTCGTCGAAGCTCTCGGCGACGAAGCCGCTGACCGTTTCGGCGATGGCCTACAGTTGTTGTCATGGAGGAGCCTTCTCTCGCAACAATACGACCGCCTCGTCAATGAACGCGGGGGTGTCGAGTCTTCGCCCGTCACGATCCCCGACCCGGAAATCTGGAGTCTCAGCTTCAACGTCGTTGCCTCCGACGTGTGTTTCGTCGCCGTCTCGACGTTGCTTGGTCAGAGGAGGAATGTGGACTCCAGGATCGGCGCGCGGATTGCCGAGGTGTTCTACCGAGGGCAACAGGATAGTGTGCGTCTTCTAGCCTCGATGCTGTCGCCCGTGACCAAGAACGACGACAACCTGGTCTCGACCGCACTACGCTTTGCGGGAGTGGCGCTCATCGATCTCGACGCACGTTATCGACAGGCAGCAACGACTCAAGAGGCAGCTCAATCTCTTATCAAGTCTCATGGCGGCATCGGTTTGATAACACCTTTTGCAACCGATGAGGAAGGAGACAACGAAGACTACCCGGATGACGACCCCGACGAATGGGTCCCCATCGACGAAAGCCGCAAGCCGTGAGCAACGACCAGCTTGGCGAAGGCCTTGTCGTCAGATTCCATGACGATCACGGGAAGGTCCGTCCGGCTATCATTCTGGCTGTGCTAGAGAACGATGGCTATGTCTATGCGATTGATGGGACCACGCAACGCCACTGGCAGGATACTGGGACCAAGGTTCTGCTGGAAGTGGCTCCTCAGTCGAGAATCCGCGCCAGGATGGGTCTGGCATCCTCGACATCCACGTTCTTCTACGCACGAAAGAGCGCGTTGCACCTGATTCCAATCGACCGCCTCATGCTATCTTCCAAGCACGCATATTCGTGTCCTCAGACTGAATTGAGAACGCTGCAAGTCTGGGCATTCGAGGTCTTGAGAGCGATTCACGACGATGTTGCTCAGGTAGGTGCAGGCATTCTCGCCGCTTCGATCGGATCGTCGCTCGGATCACCTCAGTAGCCCACTCTTGGTCGCTTTCTCCCCATACCGCTGTCACCCCTCGTTCGCCAGCCGCGAGTGCTTCCGCCCATACCCGAAGTAGATCGCCAGCCCAATCGCCATCCAGATCGCCAGCCGCAGCCACGTATCGAGGCTGAGGCTCACCATCATGGCGCCGCACGTCACGATCCCCAGGATCGGCACCCACGGCGTCCACGGTGTGGTGAACGAGCGCTTCGCGTTCGGGTCGGTGCGCCGCAGCACCAGCACGCCCGCGCACACGATCACGAACGCGAACAGCGTGCCGATCGACACCATGTGGCCGAGCAGGCCAATCGGGAACAGCCCCGCGATCAAGGCTGCGATGACGCCGGTGATCATGGTGGACACGTGCGGCGTACGGTAGCGCGCGTGCACGCGGCCGAATGCGGGCGGCAAGAGGCCGTCGCGCGACATCGTGTAGAAGATGCGGGGCTGGGCCATCAGCATCACCAGCACCACGGAGCCGAGGCCCGCGATCGCGCCGATGTCGACGAGCATCGCGAGCCACGAGAGCGCGGGGCCGGCCTTCGACACGGCCACGTCGACCGGGTGCGGCACGTCGAGCTCGGTGTACGAGACCATGCCGGTCATCACCAGCGCCATCAGGATGTAGAGCACGGTGCAGACCGCGAGTGAGCCGAGGATGCCGATCGGCAGGTCGCGCTGTGGATTCTTGGCCTCCTGCGCCGCGGTCGAGACCGCGTCGAAGCCGATGTACGCGAAGAAGATCACGCCCGCGCCGGCCAGGATGCCCCCCCAGCCGTACTTGTCACCGCTGCGCTCGGGGATGAACGGGCTCCAGTTGGCCGGATCCACGTAGGTGGAGCCGAATGCGATCACGAGCAGCACCACCGCGAGCTTCACGTACACGATGATGTTGTTGACGCCGGCCGACTCGCGGATGCCCACCACGAGCAACGCGGTGAGCAGCAGCACCAGGCCCGCCGCTGGCACGTTGAAGACGGCCCCCGTGGACACGAGGTCGGCCGTACCTTCCACCGTATAGGGTGCATTGGTGAAGGCCGTGGGTAGGTGCACCCCCAGCCGCTCGAGGAATGCCACCAGGTAGCCCGACCAGCCCACCGCCACCGTGGAGGCCGAGAACAGATACTCGAGGATGAGGTCCCAGCCGATGATCCACGCCAGCAGCTCGCCGAGCGTGGCGTAGCCGTAGGTGTAGGCGCTGCCGGCCACCGGGATCATCGACGCGAACTCTGCGTAGCAGAGACCCGCGAACAGACAGCCGAGGCCCGCCAGCACGAACGAAATCGCGATCGCCGGGCCGGCGTGCTGCGCCGCCGCGGTGCCGGTGAGCACGAAGATGCCCGCGCCGATGATCGCACCGATGCCGAGCAGCACCAGGTGGCTCGCCCCCAGCGAGCGCTTGAGCGCGTGCTCGCCCTCGTCGGAGGACTCGGTTTGCAGGACGGCGAGCGGCTTGCGCGAGAACAGGCCCATGGTGGGCAGCACGGTATCACGCGCACGCCGAGGCTCCGTGGCCGGGCAAGGCCTTCGGCGCCGTCAGTCTTGTTCTTGCGCGATGGGCGCGGATGACATGGATGGCTCGACGAGGTCGACGACGGGCAGCAGCGTCGGAAGCGAGGTCACGCGGGCGCCGTCCTCGACGACCTCTTCGTCTTCGTCGGGCAGCGGCTGGAAGTGCAGCTGCGTGATGCGGAAGCCCTTCGCAGCCAACACCACCACGCGGTAGCGCTCGATCTTCACCGCGTCGCCGGTCCGCGGCTGGCGGCCGAGCTGCTTGAGCACCAGGCCCCCCACCGTGTCCACGTCCTGGTGGTCGGCGATCGAGGCCAGCCCCAGCGACTCGGCGGCCGGCTCGAGCAGCATCTCACCGGCCACGCGGATCGATCCGTCGGCCAGCGTCTCGACCTCGGGCCGCGGCGGCGCGTCGTCGGTCTCGTCGTAGATCTCGCCCACGATCTGCTCGACGATGTCCTCGGCGGTGAGCAGCCCGGTGAAGCTGTCGTGCTCGTCGAACACCGCGATCATCGGCGAGCCGCGGAATAGATTGAGGGTGTTGAGCGCGGCCGTCTCGGGGCGGCGCTCGATCGGCCGCACCAGCGCCTTGAGGTCGCGCCGGCCCCCGAGCTCGGCCTGCAAGAGGTCCGCGCGGCGGACGTAGCCGACCACGTCGTGGGGCCCGCCGTTGACCACCGGCAATCGCGAGAAGCCGTGCTCGTTGGCGACCGCCATGTTCTCCTGCCACGTGCTCTGCAGATCGAGCAGGATGACGTCGCGCGCCGGCGTCATCGCCTCGCGCACGGTGCGGTCGGTGAACGTGAGCACGTTTCGCATCAGCCGCAGCTGCTGCGGCTTGATGGCCCCCTCGGCGTAGGCGTAGACGAGCGCCTGGCCGATGTCGACGCTCTCCTCGTGGTGGCCGGCGTTGTCGGGGTGCCGCTCGGTGACGAACTGGACGATCCCGTTGGCGACCGCATTGCAGGTCTTGATGAACGGCACCGCCAGCACGCGGAACATCCGCATGAACGGCGCCACCATATAGAGCACCCACACCGGGGTCACCAGCGCGATGCCCTTGGGGACGAGCTCGCCGAACGTCACGTGGAACAGGGTGCCGAACACCATCGCCATGATCTCCGAGTAGTCGGAGTAGGCCGGGAAGTACTCGGAGAGCCCGTGGTGGATCGCGGGCTCGAGCGCGAGCGTGAGGCCGAGGCTGGTGAGCGTGATGCCGAGCTGGCACGCGGCCAGGATCGCGTTCATCTCGCGCTTCATGCCGAGCACGACCTCGGAGCCGGGCACGCCCTGCTGGACGTCGCGCTCGAGCTTGTGCACCGACGTCTTCACCAGCGCGAACTCGAATGCGACGTTGAGCCCACAGCCGATGAGCAGCACCGCCGACAGGAGCCACGCGTTGAGGGTGCCGATGTACACCGCCATCGCGATGAGCAGCAGCGTGAACACGATACGCCGACGGCTCATGGCGGAGCTGGCCCGCTTTCGCTTGGAGCTGCTGCCGAGGTCCATGCGGGAGGAGCTCGCTCCCGCTTCCTCGGTCGCGTCCCCGTTGGGGCGGGCGGCCATGTGAAGCTGGAATTACCAGGGCGGCGGGGCGGGCAGCAACTGGGCGCACGCCGACCCACCGGCTCGTCGCCCGGATCTAGCCGTTCCGTGCGCTGCTATTGCGGTTTGACGGGCAAGGTGTGGTGACGCTTCGCGGACGCTGGAACACCGCGAGCGTGCGGGGTAACGCCGAGCAACGTGGCGGCGTACCTCGTGCGCAACGTACGTCGGACCACCTCTGCATCCGTGGCCACAGCAGGGGTCGGCGTGCTTGACAAAGCACCACCCGTCCCCAATGCTCGGAACGCACCCATCCATACGACGGAATCCCATGTGCGCGTGAGCCCACCGCCTCGCGCGCCACGGGGGGTTCCTCGAGCTCGTTTCGCCCATGTCCGCTTCGCTCGACGTCGCCGCGGCTCGTTCGGGGGCCTCCCAGGCCGATGCGATCGATCCGGCCGGTGGCTTGGCAGCCGAGCTCGCGTGTCGCTACGCCACCGAGCTCGCAAGCCGCTACGCGGCGGTGCGGGCGGCCACCCGCGCGCTCGCCGAGCCGCTCGAGCTCGAGGACTTCGGCCTGCAGTCGATGCCCGACGCGAGCCCGGTCAAGTGGCACCTCGCCCACACCACCTGGTTCTTCGAGGAATTCGTGCTCGCGCGGCAGGTGCCGGGCCACGTGCCGTTCCACCCGCGCTTCGGCTTCCTCTTCAATTCGTACTACGAAAGCCTGGGCCGCATGCACCCGCGGCCACAGCGAGGCTTGCTCACACGGCCCACGGTGGCCGAGGTGCTGCGCTGGCGCGAGCACGTGGACCTCGCGATGGCCGAGCTGTTCGCCCGCGGCGTGCCCGACGACGCGGCCACGGTGATCGAGGTGGGCCTGCAGCACGAGCAGCAGCACCAGGAGCTCGTGCTCACCGATCTCAAGCACGGGTTCTCGTGCAACCCACTACGGCCGGTGTATCGCAGCGACACGCCTGTCTCGCCGACGGTCGACGGTCCCGGTGCAGTGGCCTGGCTCGAGCACGAGGGTGGCCTCGTCGAGCTGGGACATTCGAGCCTGGGGAATTTCGGGTTCGACAACGAATTCCCGCGGCATAGAACGTACCTGCAACCGTTCACGATGGCATCGCGTCTGGTCACGTGCGGCGAGTGGCTCGAGTTCCTGGCCGACGGCGGCTACCAGCGCGCCGAGCTGTGGCTCTCGGCCGGCTGGGAGGCCGTGCAGCGGCTGGGGTGGCACGCGCCGCTCTACTGGTCGCGAGACGGGGAAGGCGAGGGCACGGGCGAGCCGTGGCAGCTCTTCACGCTCGCGGGCATGCGCGCGGTGGATCCCGGCGAGCCGGTGTGCCACGTGAGCCTCTACGAGGCCGATGCGTTCGCACGCTGGCGCGGCGCCCGGCTGCCCACCGAGGCCGAGTGGGAGCACGCGTGTGGTCGCCGGCCGGTGGTGGGTAACTTCGTCGAGTCGGGCGCGTTCCATCCGCGCGTGCTCGCGGCGAGCGAGGCGGGCGTCGGCCCGCACCAGGCGTTCGGCGACGTCTGGGAGTGGACTCAGAGCGCCTACGCACCCTACCCCGGGTACCGGCCGTGGAGCGGGTCGCTCGGCGAGTACAACGGCAAGTTCATGTGCAACCAGCTCGTGCTGCGGGGCGGCTCGTGTGCCACCCCCGCGTCTCACATGCGAGCGAGCTATCGCAACTTCTTTCCGCCGGAGGCCCGCTGGCAATTCTCGGGCCTGCGTCTCGCGAGGGACCCATGACGACCGTAGCCGCCCAAAGCCTCGAGCCCACCCTCGACCGCGTCAACGACCGCATGCGCCGCGACGTGCTCGAGGCGCTCGGCCGCCGGCCGATGCGAGAGCTACCCACCCAGTACCTCTACGACGCACGCGGCTCGGCGCTGTTCGACCGGATCTGCGAGCTGCCCGAGTACTACCCCACGCGCACCGAGCTCGCGATCATGGAGCGCGACGTGCAGGCGATGGCGCGCGGCGTGGGCGAGCGCGCCTTGATCATCGAGTACGGCAGCGGCAGCGGCATCAAGACCCGGCGCTTGCTCGAAGCGCTGCAGCGGCCCGCGGGCTGCGTGCTGGTGGACATCTCGCGCGAGCACCTCTTGCGCTCCGCCGCGCGGCTCGCCGACGAGCTGCCCCACGTGGAGGTGCTGCCGGTGGTGGCCGACTTCACCGCGCCGTTCGCCGTGCCGCGGCCACATGGGAAGGTACGACGGCGGGTCGTGTACTTCCCGGGCTCGACGATCGGCAATTTCCTGCCCGAGCAAGCCTCACGGCTCATGCAGCAGATGGCGGCGCAGGTGGAGGCCGGCGGGGGATTGCTGATCGGGACGGACCTGCGCAAGGACCCTGCCATGCTCGAGGCGGCGTACGACGACGCGCAAGGCGTCACGGCGGCGTTCAACAAGAATCTCCTGCGCAGGATCAACCGCGAGCTCGGGGCCGACTTCGACCTCCGCGCGTTCGAGCACCGGGCGATCTACGACCAGGAGCGCGGGCGGATCGAGATGCACCTCGTCAGCCAAGAGACGCAGGCGGTGCGCGTGGCCGGGCGCAGGTTCGAGCTGGGCGCCGGCGAAGCGATCCGCACCGAGTACTCGCACAAGTACACCATCGACGGCTTCCACGAGCTCGCGGGCGAGGCGGGGTGGCGACCCGAGGAGGTGTGGATGGACGAGAAGGCGTGGTTCGCAGTGCACCTGCTGCGGCTGGGGTGAGGCGTCGCGGGCCGGTGTAGAGTGCCGCGCATGGCCAAGGCCAAGCCCGGTTCCTTCCACGCACGGTTCGATGCGATGGTCGCCACGCTCCGCGCCCACCCGCGCGTGGAGGTGTACGAGGTGGAGGTGTGCTCGCCGGCCAGCAAGGCCGAGCTCGCCGCCGCCGAGGCGGCGATCGGCATGCCGCTGCCCGCCGACGTGCGGGCGTTCTATGCCGCGCACAATGGCGTGTTCCTCGAGTGGGGCCTGCGTGGGCACGAGTACTCGGCGCGCACGCCCGCGTTCGCGTGGCCCGACTATGGGCAGCCGCCCGGCTGCATCAACCTCGTGTCGGTGAGCGAGGCGATGTCGTCCGACTGGGAAGAGCAGTCCTTCGTCAACGAGATCCAGCCCGACCATCAAGCGGTCTTGTTCGGCGCGCCGCTCGATCCGCCGCCGAAGGTGGCCGCGGTGTGCATCGACAACTTCTCGAAGTACAACCACGGCGACATGGTGCTCGGTCCCGAGCCGGTGATGGTGGTCTCCACCGACCACGGCGCGGACATGGACTCCTCGGACTTCACCACGTTCGAGGTCTATCTCGATCTGACGCTGGCGCTATGGGGCACCAATCGCTACCGCTACGGGCTCGGCATCGGCTGGACGAGGCACTCGCAGCGCGTCAGCGCGTGGACCGAGCGGCCTTCGCTCGACGACATGATCGCCAAGCTCGAGGCGGACGCGGGCTGAGGCCGATCCACCGACACCGTGGCACTGCTGCGGCGGACGATCCACAATGGGATCATGCCCGCCCCAGCCGCATTCGTGCCCAGGCTCGCGTGCTTCATGCCGCTGGTCGCGGTGCTCGGGTGCGGCCCCGAGCTCGGTTCGGAGCTCGAGAACCGCTCGTTCGTGTCCGAGCAGGCCACCGAAGACGGCGAGCCGAGGCCGCTGCCGGTCGGAAGACGGCTCTCGCTGAGCTTCCTCGACGACCCGCAGATCAGTGCCAGCGTGGGCTGCAACTCGTTTGGCCACACCTACTCCATCGAAGACGGCAAGCTCGTGATGGACGCCTACTACACCCTCATCGGCTGCAGCCCCAGTGTGAACGAGCTGGAGAACTGGTACTTCGCCTTCCTCGAGTCGCACCCGTCGATCACGTACGAGGGTGACGAGCTCACACTCGAGGGCGACGGCATCCGCATCGACTACATCGACGAGGAGCTCGTGCCGCCCGATCTCGAGCTCCGGGGCCCCACCTGGACGGTCGAAGGGATCGTCGAGAACGAGTTTGCCACGCAGGGGCAGTGGCCCTCGCCCGCCACACTGGTGTTCCACACCGACCGCACCGTGAGCATCGAGACGGGCTGCAACTCCGGCTTTGCTGGCTTCTTCTACGACGGCGACGGGATCGAGCTCAGCGACGTGGTGGTGACCGAGCGCGGCTGCGAGGGTGATGCGGCCGTGCTCGAGCGCGCCGTGCTCGACGTGCTCGTCGGCCCACAGCCGGTGCCATGGGGGATCTCGTCCGAACGGCTGTACCTTCGCGGCGAGACCATCGGTCTCGTGCTGGTGGGCAGCAACGGCTGACGGGCCGGCGGGCGTCTCCGCTCGAGACCACGGCCACGTGCGTCGACCCGCTCGCGGTGGCATGCTGGCCGCATGACGCCATTCGTTCGTCGGCTCGCGTGCTGCGCTCCGTGGCTCCTGGTGCTCGCCTGCACCTCCAAGCCCGAAGCGCCTCCTCCCACCAAGAGCGCCGACGACGGTCCCAAGGGCCCCGGCGGCTCTCCGAGCACGGATGCGCCCACGAAGCTCGACGGTCGCGTGTTCCTCTCGCAGAACGTCACCGAGGGCGGCAAGCCTCGACCCCTCGTGGAAGGCACCCGGCTGCAGCTCTCGTTCCACGACGGCACGGGCGTCGGTGCCCACGCCGGCTGCAACTCGCTCAGCGGCAAGTATGCGATCGAGGACGGCAAGCTCGTGATCACCGACGCGATGCAGACCGAGATGGCCTGCGAGGGCCGGCTCGAGCAAGAGGCGTGGTACACCAAGATCCTGCTGGCGAGCCCGACGATCGCCATCGACGGCAACACGATCGTGCTCGAGGGCGGCGGCGTGCGCATCGAGTACCTCGACCGTGAGGTCGCGACTCCCGATCTCGAGCTCGTGGGACCCACGTGGACGGTCGACACGATCATCTCCGGGCTCGGTGCATCGCATGCCCAGTGGCCCCACCCCGCCACGCTCGTGTTCGGAGCCGACGGCAAGCTGAAGGTGTTCGCCGGCTGCAATGGCGGCGACGGCAGCTACAGCGTCGCGGGCAAGGAGCTGACGCTCACATCGTTGGGGCTGACCGAGAAGGACTGCGAGGACCCGCTCGCCAACGAGCTCGAGGCCGCCGTGTACAAGCTGTTCCACGGCCCGCAGCCCGTCACATGGGAGATCACCGTCGACCGGCTGTCACTGCGCAGCAAGGACGGCGGGCTCGATCTCGTGGCGAAGAAGGGCTGACGCGGCGGCGCAGCGCGCTCCACGTGCATCGTCGCGCAAGTGGTGCACAATGTGGGCATGACTTCCAGCCTTCGTAGGTTCGCGCCTTGCCTCCCGGTGCTCGCCGCTCTCGCTTGTGACGAGTCCGAGCCAGAGCCGGAGCCCTCCCTCGAGGACCGGGTGTTCCTGTCGACGAGCGTCACCGAAGACGGCACGGCACGAGCACTGGTCGACGGCACTCACTTGCGGCTGCAGTTCTTCGAGAACCCGCGCGTGCACGCCTCGGCCGGCTGCAATTCGCTCAGCGGCAACTACTCGCTCGAAGGCGGTCTGTTCGTGCTGGCCGACGGTGGCCAGACCGAGATCGGCTGCGACCTCGAGCTGCACGATCAAGACGACTGGTACTTCGACTTCCTCGTGTCGAGCCCCTCGATCGTGGTCGATGGCGACACGCTCGTGCTCGACGGCGACGGCGTGCACGTGGAGTACCTCGACCAGGAGGTCGCGACGCCCGATGCCGAGCTGACGGGGATCACCTGGACGGTCGACACGCTCATCGAGGGCGAGATCGCGTCGCACACCGAGTGGCCCTCGCCCGCGACGCTCGTGTTCGGCTCCGATGGTGTCGTCGAGGTGAACACCGGCTGCAACGGCGGCACCGGTACCTACTCGGTCGCAGGCATCGAGCTGACGTTCATCGAGATCGCCGTGACCGAGCGAGGCTGCGACGGCGACACCGGCCGGCTCGAGAGCGTCGTGCTCGACGTGCTCCACGGCCCGCAGCCGGTGACGTGGGAGGTCACGGTCGACCGGCTGTCGCTACGCGGGCAGGACGCCGGCCTCGATCTCGTCGCCAGCGACGGCTGATCGCGAGCTACCGGGTGTCGCCTCGAGCATTCGCTCGAGGCGAATCATGAGCTGGTCCACGTCGATCGGCTTGAGGATGTGCTCGGTCCGTGGCTCGCGGAGCAGGCTCGCGACGTCGCTGTGGGTCTCGTCGAACCCCGACATGATGAGGACGGGCAGGTCGCGACGCGACGCTCTCACGCGCCGTGAGAGCGCCACGCCGTCCATGTCGGGGAGCTGGAGATCCGCGAGCAGCACGTCCGGCTGGAACGTGGTCGCCTTCGCGAACGCATCCTCGGCGCAGGCTGCCGTCTCGACCGTGAAGCCCTCCTCCGCGAGCAGGGTCTCGAGCACCGTGCGCGACGTGGGCTCGTCCTCGACCACGAGCAGCCGATGGTGCGACCGCCGTCTGGGTGCGGCGGCGACCCGATCCGCCACGACGACATCGCTCGCCGGAAACGACAGCTTCACGCTCGTTCCGCGTCCCGGTGCGGTGACGAGGTCGAGGCGCCCGCCATGGCGCTGGACGAACGCGTACGCCATCGCCAGCCCGAGGCCCGTGCCCTGCGGCTTGGTGGTGAAGAACGGCTCCAGCACGCGCTTTTGGATCTCCGGTGGCATGCCGGGCCCGTCGTCGGCCACCTCGATCGTGACCTGACCATCGTTGGTGCCGCTGCGCAGCGTGATCGTCCCATTGCCCGGCAGCGCCTCGATCGCATTCACCACGAGGTTCACGATCGCGTTGACCAGCTCGGACGGTCGTACCAGCACGGGTGGGGTGACCGAGGACTCGCGTCGAAGCGTGATGTGCCCGTACTCGCGCAGGCGTGGCAGGCAGATCTGCAGCGCCAGCTCGGCCATCTGATCGAGGTTGGTGGGCTCCGCCGGGCGATCGGGCTCCTGGCGGCTGAAGCTGCGCAGGCGGGCGACGGTATCGGCCCCGGTTCGAATCGCGTCTTCGATGAGCGCCAGCGACTCGTCGAGCTCCGGGTCCTCTCGCGCGGTGCGGCGGAGCATCTGCACCTGCAGGCCGATCGGGTTGAGGATGTTGTTGAGATCGTGCGCGACGCTGCCCGCCATCTGGCCGAGCGCGCGGAGCTTGTGGCTCTGGCGCAGCGCGGCCTCCATGAGCTTTCGCTCGGTGATGTCGACCGACAGCACGATGAGCCCCTCGTTGCAGGGCTCGATGCGCAGCTCGAACCATGCGCGCTGCCCGTCCGCGTACTCGAACTCGTTCTCGAGGTTGGCGCTGGTCCGCCGCCGCATGCAGTCCTCGAGCACCGCGAACACGTGGGTCTGCTCGATCCCCGGGTAGCACTCGTGCATCGTCCGCCCGAGCAGCTCTTCGCGCGTCTTGAGACCGTGACGCGCGACCGCCTCGTTCACGTAGAGGTAGCGCCACTCCGGCGAGAGGATCTGGATGCCCTCGCGCAGGTAGTCGAGGGCGGTCCGCAGGTGATCGGCCTGGAATTCGAAGCCTCGCTCCTCGCTCACGAGCACCCTCCGACGCGACGCGGCTTCGATCCTCCTCGAGATCGACACCCGGCCCTCGTCGAGCCCATCGTCTCATGGGCAGGGAGCCCTGACGTATCGACGCCGACAGAATGACGTTCCCCGGCACGATGGGACGAGAGTGGCCTCATGGCCGGTGGAGGCTGCCTACGAGATCCGTTGGTTGTCATGAGCTCTCGGAAATTTCGTCTGCGGGGTGCGATCTCGCGCCAGCCCGGATCGTGAGCGCCGCGACACTGCCGGCGCGCAGCAACCGAGCCGGATGCACCTGCCTCGCTCAGGCCGCGCTGGTCTCTCCGCCGAGCAGCGTGAGCACCTCGCCCGTGATGTAGCCCGAGTCGGCGTTGCTGGCGAAGAACACGTAGGCGGGGGCGATCTCCTCGGGCTGCGCGGGGCGGCCGTAGGGCGTGCTCTTGCCGAATTGCTCGTAGCCGTCCTTGCCCTTGTGGGGTCGCTCGGCGGGGTTGAGCGGCGTCCAAACGGGACCGGGAGCCACGCAGTTGACCCGGATCTTGCGCTCGACGAGCTGCTGGGCCAACGCCTTGGTGAAGGCATGGATCGCGCCCTTGGTGCTCGAGTAATCGAGCAGGCTGCCCGAGCCCTCGAGACCCGTGATCGAGCCGGTGTTGATGATGACGCCGCCCTCGGGGAGGTGCTCGAGCGCGGCCTTGGCCACGACGAAGTACGCGTCGATGTTGATGGTGAACGTACGCCGCCAGTGCGACAGGTCGAGCTTCTCGATCGACCTCACATGCTCCTGGAACGCGGCATTGTTGACCAGGATGTCGAGGCCGCCGAGCAGCTTCGCTGCGCGATGCACCATCGCGGTCGCGGCCTCGGCGTCGGCGAGGTCGACCTCGAGCGCGAACGCCTTGCGCGGGGGCTCGGCGGCCGTGACGGCATCTTCCACGTGCGCCTCCTCGCGGATCGCCCGAACGATCTCGTCGGCATCCGCCTTCTCTTCGGGCAGATGAGTGATCACCACGTCGGCGCCTTCGCGAGCGAACAGCCACGCCACCGCACGCCCGATGCCGGAGTCGCCGCCGGTGACGAGACAGCGGCGCCCCTCGAGCTTGCCGGCCGCCCGGTAGTCCGGCGCCTTCCACTTCGGCGCGGGGTCCATTGCGCGCTCCTCGCCAGGCGGCTCGATGTCTTGTCTTTCGAAGGGCGGCTCGGGACGGCGATCGTCGTTCATCGTGCTTGCGTTCTTCGCAAGCGCGATCGCGTGGCAAGGGCGCGCGCCGCGAATGTGGTGCGGAGCTCGCGACGGTTGTTACGCCCGAAATTCCGCAATCGCCGCGTGGATCTCCGCGTCGCTCAAGATGTGATCCGTCTGCTTGGCAATCCCGAAGATGTGATCCACCAGCCCCTTGTCCGCCTCGATCCCGCGCGACTTCAGCCAGTACACCACGTTGCTCTCGCCGGACATGAAGCCGATCTCGATCGCCTGCTGCTTGCCGAACCACCCGGCGGGCACGCCGGAGTACACACGGTCCGCGAGATCCTCGTCGCCGCGGTTGATCGCCTTGATCACCGCGGCCGCGTGCACGCCCGTGGCCGTGCGGAACGCGTCGTCGCCGACGAGCGGGTACTGGTGGGGGATCTCCACGCCGCACGCCTTGGCCACCAGGCGGCACCAGGGCACCAAGTTGGTGAGGTCGTGATCCCTGAGCTCGCCGAGCAGCTTGAGGTTCATCAGCGTCTGGTCGAGCGCGGCGTTGCCCACCCGCTCGCCGATGCCGAGCGCGGTGCCGTGGATGCGATCGGCTCCCGCCCGGATCGCGCGCAGGTTGTTGCTCACTCCGAGCCCGCGGTCGTTGTGACCGTGCCAGTCGATGCCCACGTCGCTCGCCCCGATCGACTCGAGCAACATGCGGGTGAACGAGATCAGATCCGTCACGCCGTCGGGCACGGCGTGCCCCACCGTGTCGCACAGGCACAGCCGCTGCACGCCGTGGTCCACCGCCACGCGAAACAGCCGGTCGAGGATCCGCGGCGGGGTGCGGGTGGTGTCCTCGGTCACGAACGCCATCGGTAGGCCGTGCGCGCGGCAGAGGTCCGCGGCCATCACGGTTCGCTCCACCAGGAGCTCCACGTTCCAGTTCTCGGCGTAGAGCCGGATCGGGCTGCTGCCGAGGAACGCGTACACGGTGATGCTCTTGCCGGTCTTCTGGGCGATATCGGCCACTGCGTCGATGTCGGCCTGGTGCGTCCGCGCAGCGCAGCCGTACTCGATGCCCAGCTTCTCGCGCTCGGCGAACTCGATGAGCGCGGTCACGTCGGCCACCGCTCGCGGCCCCGCGCCGGGCAGCCCCAGGTCCGCGGAATCGATGCCCAGGCTCGCGGTCAGCCGCAGGATCTCCTGCTTCTGCTCGATGTCGGGGTCTCGCACCGAGGGCGACTGGATCCCGTCGCGCAGCGTCTCGTCGAAGAAGCTGAGCTTGCGACCGTGCAGCGGGCTGAGCGGCCCCCGGCGGTTGCGAGCGTTCCAGTCGTAGATGAGGTCTTCGGCCTTGGTCTCCGACATCACGAGGTCTCCGATGCGAACGACGATGGTAGCGCGAGCGGCCCGAACGTGGCGGCGATCGGCCGGCGACGTGCGACCGCTGGCAGCCCCCCTCCGGGGGGCTGCAGGGCGTTTGCTTGCCTACCGGTGGCTGCGAGGGGGCTCAAGTAGCAGCTTCCAGCACCACGGCGATGCCCTGCCCGCCGCCGATGCAGGCCGAGCCCACGCCGTAGCGAGCCTTCCGCCGCCGCAGCTCGTGCACGAGATGCGCGGTGATGCGCGCGCCGGAGGCCGCCAGCGGGTGCCCGAGCGCAATCGCCCCGCCATCGACGTTGGTCTTGTCGCGATCGAGGCCGAGCTCCTTCTCGCACGCGAGGTACTGCGGCGCGAACGCCTCGTTGATCTCCACGAGGTCGAGCTGCGAGAGCGACAGCCCCGCGCGCTCGAGCGCCCCGCGGATCGCGGGCACCGGTCCGATGCCCATGATCTTGGGATCGACGCCCGCGGTGTGCCACTGTACCAGCCGTGCGAGCGGGGTCAGGCCGTGCTTCTTGACCGCCTCGCCGCTCGCGACCACCAGCGCCGCAGCACCGTCGCAGATGCCCGAGGCGTTGCCGGCCGTGACGGTCCCGTTCTTCTTGAACACCGTCGGCAGCGTCGCCATCTTCTCGAGCGTGGCGTCGGGCCGCGGGTGCTCGTCGATCGCGAACGTCTCGGGGCCCTTGCGCCCGGGCAGCTCGATCGGCGCGAGCTCGGCGGCGAACCGCCCGGCCTCGTGCGCGGCGGCCCAGGCCTTCTGGCTGCGCAGCCCGTACTCATCGGCCTGCTCGCGCGTGATCCCGTACTGCTCCGCGAGGTTCTCCGCCGTGATGGCCATGGCACACCCGGCGTACGGATCCGTGAGCGACGACCACAGCGTGTCCTCGAGCTCGGGGTTCTGGCCGAGCTTGGTGCCGAAGCGGATCCCGCGAGCGGCGTAGGGCGCCTGGGTCATGCTCTCGGTGCCGCCCACGAGCACCACCTCGGCGTCGTGCAGCAAGATCTCTTGGGCGCCGTTGACCACCGCCTGGAAGCCCGAGCCGCACAGTCGATTGACGGTGAGCGCGGGCACGGGAATCGGCACGCCTGCCTTGAGCCCGATGTGGCGCGCCATGTAGATCGCGTCGGCCGAGGTCTGGGCCACGTTGCCGAACACCACGTGGTCGATGATCGACGCGTCGACCTTGCCGGCCTCGAGCGCCGCCTTGGCCGCCACGACGCCGAGATCGATGGCGCTGTGCTTGACGAGCTTGCCGCCGAACGTCCCGAAGGGCGTGCGCTTGGCGGCGACGATGAAGATGTCTCGCGAGAGAGCTTTGGCGGGCATCCGTTCCTCCGGCCCGGTCTTCGAGCCACCCTTGGCCCGCCCGAGCATCGGCACCGTAGCGCAAGCGCTGCCGCCCGCGGCGTGGCCCTGGCCCACTGGGGCCGGCAAGTCGTGGATTTACCTCACGGTTTGAGGCCCGCTGCCGTTTGATGCTTGAATGCGACCACGTGCGCGACGGGACGCCACAGCCGATGGGACGGCGCCGCCGAGGTACGCGTGCGGTTGGCTTGGTGATCGCGGCGGGGGTGATGCTGGGGGCGCCGGAAGCGGCTGCCGGGGGTGAGGTGGCTCCGCGCGGTGAGAAGGCCAGCGGGGACGGTGAGATCGCTCCGCCCCCGCGCTCGACCGCAGACGAGCCGCGTGGCAACGGCCGCCTGTCGCAGTACCTGCAACGCCCCGTGCGCTACGGCGCGCACTTCCTCGATCACGGCGTGCTGCAGCCCGCAATCGCGGGTGGCTGGCCGCACCAGTATCGCCTCGAGCTCTCGCTCGGCCTGCTCGATCACATCACCCTCGGTGCCACCGCGCACTGGCTGCCGTCGCAGAGCAAGCCGAAGGTCTCGCCGATCATCGCGATCGCGATCCTCCGCGGTCGCTACTACGAATTCGGCGTGTGGCACTTCTGGTCGCTGTTCCCCCCGCCGGTCCGCGACTTCGACCCGAAGACGCCCTCGTACCAGCGCACCGCACAGTGGTTCCTCGCCACCGCCAGCTTCGGCCAGGCGTGGCTCACCGGCGGCCTCGATGTCGGTGCCGTACGAGCGCGGGTCGACGACCCCGCGCAGGATCCCGCCTCCGACACGACCAACCCCTCCGCGATCCGCTGGCGCTTCGGCGGCGGCCTGCACCTGCGCGCGGGCACGCGCCGCTGGGGCTTCACCGCGCAGGTGCTCGTGCCGCACCTCCTGGCGGAGCTGCGCTTCGACGTGCGCTTCGGCTTGTTCGAGAAGCGCAGCAAGGGCGGGTGGAAGCCGTACGGAATGGCCGAGGACTGGGACCGCGGGACGCCGTGGTGACGCAGCGAGCGTGATGGGTGCAGCCCGGCGAAGCACCCGGGCTTCGTTCGTCGTTCTACCGCCGCCCCTGCCCCGACCGCTCGCGCAGTGCTAACCACCCCGCACCCATGGACCTCCTCCACTCGTTCATCGACTACGCCCGCACGCACGCCGCCGAGTTCGCCTGGCGCCTGCTGGCCGCCGCGGCCACGATCTTCGCGGCGTGGCTCGCAGCTCGCGTGGTTCGCACGACGCTGCGGCGCTTGCTCTCGCGGCGCAAGTCGTCGCGCGCACGTACGCTGCAGCCGCTGGTGCAGGCGCTGTTCTCGGTGGCGCTGATCGGCACGGGCATCGTGATGTCGCTCGAGCAGCTCGGCTTCGACCTCACGGCCGTGATCGCGGGCGCGGGCGTATTGGGGCTCGCGGTGGGCTTCGGCGCGCAGACGCTGGTCAAGGACGTGCTCTCGGGGTTCTTCCTCATCTTCGACGAGGTGCTCGAGGCCGGCGACTACGTCGACGTGGACAAGGTCTCGGGCACCGTCGAGGAGCTGGGCCTGCGCCTGACCAAGATCCGCGCCGACGACGGCAAGCTCTGGTACGTGCCCAACGGTCAGATCCAGGTGGTGGGCAACAAGAACCGCGGCTGGATGCGCGCAATGGAGCTGGTACTGCTCGTCTCCGGAGAGCACGTACCGCGCGCCATGACCATCGTCGACCAGGAGTCGAAGGCATGGGCGGCCGAGCACGCCGACATCGTGGTCGAGGCACCGCGGGTGGAGACCGTGCTCGAGCTCGACGCCGAGGCCCCCGGCGTACGCCTCACCGTGAAGGTGCGTCCGGGCTCGCAGGACGCCGCCGAGCAGGAGCTTGGCGCGCGCCTTCGGGCCGCTTTCGCGCGCGAAGGCATCACGCTCGCATCCTGAGACGTTCGTGGTACCGTGGCCAGGCACCGCGTGGCCACGCCGTGGCCCGGGGTGTCGACCCATGCCCCCAACCACTTGGTCGTCCCCTTCCCGCGTCGGCCGGCCGGCGATGCGGACCATCATCGTGGTCAATGACGTCGCGCACGGGCCGGTGCTCGACGGCACCGAGCTCGTCGCCGCGCGCGACTACCTCTCCGATCCCACGTGGGCCGAGCAGCGCGGCTGCCGGGTGCTCAACCTGTGCCGCTCGTACCGCTACCAGAAGGCCGGCTACTACGTGTCGCTGCTCGCCCACGCCCGCGGCCATCGCCCGCTGCCCACGCTGGCGACCATGCAGGCGGCCAAGTCGTCGACGATCGTGCGGTTCACCTCGGACGAGCTCTACGACGAGGTGCAGCGCAGCTTCGCGGGCGAGGCGATGGGCTCGGTCACGCTCGAGATCTTCTTCGGCCGCGAGACCTCGGGCCAACACCTGCAGCTCGGCGCGGCGCTGTTCGGCCGGCTGGCGCTGCCGCTCATGCGCGCCACGTTCGTCCGCAACGATCGCTCGGGCGAGTGGTCGCTCACGAGCTGCGCACCGCTGTCCCCCGAGCAGCTCGCGCCCGATCGCCGCGCACAGCTGGTAGAGGCCATGCAGGCGTTCCTGCGGCGCCGCCACACGCCGCACCGTCCGGATCACGGTCGCTACGACCTCGCGATCCTGCACGACCCGCGCGAGGAAGAGCCGCCGTCCAACGAGGCCGCGCTGCGCCGATTCGAGGAAGCCGCCGAGGCCGAGGGCTTCGCGGTGGAGCTCATCGAGCACGAAGACTACGCGCGCGTGGGCGAGTTCGACGCGCTCTTCATCCGCGAGACCACCGCCGTCAACCACCGCACGTTCCGCTTCGCGCAGCGAGCCGCCGCCGCGGGCCTGGTGGTCATCGACGACCCCGAGTCGATCCTGCGCTGCACCAACAAGGTGTTCCTGGCCGAGGCGCTCGGCCGGCACGGGATCCCCACGCCGCGCACGCTCATCGCCCACCGCGGCAACCTCGGCCAGGTCGCCGAGGTGCTCGGGCTGCCGTGCGTGCTCAAGCAGCCCGACTCGAGCTTCTCGCAGGGCGTGGTCAAGGCGAGCGACGCCGAGAGCTTCCGCGCCGAGACCACGCGCCTGTTGCGACGCTCGGACCTCGTGGTCGCGCAGGCGTTCGTACCCACCGACTTCGACTGGCGCATCGGCGTGCTGGCGCGCAGGCCCTTGTTCGCGTGCAAGTACTACATGGCGCGCTGGCACTGGCAGGTGGTGCGACGCGAGGGCAACGAGCGCACCGAGGGCGGCTCGGAGTGCGTGCCGCTGCCCTCCGTGCCCCCGGCGGTGCTCGAGGCCGCGGTGCGGGCCGCCAACCTCATCGGCGACGGGCTCTACGGCGTGGACCTCAAGGAGATCGACGGCCAGGCGTACGTGATCGAGGTCAACGACAACCCGAGCATCGACGTGGCCTGCGAGGATCAGCTGCTCGGCGAGGGGCTCTACCGCTCGATCATGGCGGACATCCGGCGGCGGCTGGACGAGCGCCGGCGCGTGCGGGCGCCCTGATTCCCGAGCATGACGGCGCGCCGCGCGACACTCGGGTGACCGGGGCGACGCGCGGCGCTCGGTGTGTCACGCTGAAGTCGGCGTGAGCCACGGGCACGAGCACCACGACCACGACCATGGTCACCACGGCCACGGCTCGCCGGGTCACCATCACCACCACGGAGCACCGTCCACGCGGGGCTTCGCGCTCGCAATGGTGCTCAACGGCGGCTTCGTGGTGGTCGAGCTCGTGTACGGCCTGCTCAGCTCGTCGATGGCGCTCGTGGCCGACGCCGCGCACAACCTCGGCGATGTAGCGGGCATCGGCCTCGCATGGGCCGCCACCATGCTCGCACGCCGCCGGCCCACCCCGCGGCGCACCTACGGCTACCGCAAGGCCACCGTGCTCGCGGCCCTCGCCAATTCCATGCTGCTCCTGCTCACCGTGGGCGCGGTCGCATGGGAGGCCGTACACCGGCTGTGGGCACCCGAGCCCGTACCGGGGCTCACGCTCGTGGTGGTGGCGGCGATCGGCGTGGCGATCAACGGCGTCTCGGCGCTGGCGTTCGCAGGTGACGGCCACGACGTCAATCGCCGCGCGGCGTTCCTGCACCTCTTGGCCGACGCCGCGGTCTCGCTCGGCGTGGTGGGGGCCGGAGCGATCATGATGACCACGGACTGGTGGTGGCTCGACCCGGCGACCGGCTTGGTCGTCTCGGTCGTGATCCTCGTGACCACGTGGTCGATCCTCCGCGAGGCTCTCGCGCAGGCGCTCGACGCCGTGCCTGGACATGTGGATGCGGGGGCGGTACGGCGTCATCTCGAAGGGATCGCGGGTGTGGAGGAGGTGCATGATCTCCACATCTGGCCGCTCGGAACGACGGAAGTGGCACTCACGGTGCATCTTGTGATTCCCTCGGGCCAGCACGATCCGACGCTCCTGGCGAAGCTGACGGCCGAGCTCCGAGAGGAGTTCGGCATCGGCCACTCGACGATCCAGGTGGAGACGCCCGAGTCCCGCGAGGACTGCATCCGGGCGGCGGGAGGATGTGCGTAGAGCAGCCTAGGCACTCACGCCACTGCAGCTTGCTCGTCTCGTAGCGTGATCAGAGCTTCCAAATCGCCTTGATCGTCTGGATGGAGCCCTTCCACCCGAATGTGACGCTCCACCCACGACCGCCCGCGCTCCACGACGAGGAGGCCAAGGAACCCGTCGGTGAACGAGTTCGAGATGGACTCGACCCCCTCGAAGGTCACGATGACCAAGTCGGTGGAATGATCCTCGATCAACGCCATCACGTGCTCGCGTAGATCCCGAGCAAGATGACGGCTGGACAGGTAGCGGCCGTACCGCTCTGCAATGTCGATCCTGGCGCTCATGTCGCTACCCGCACATCGGGACTTCGAACTCGATGAAGACCCCGTTCCAGGGCACGGGCAGAGTATAGGGCATCCACGTCCCGGCCGAGTACCTCAGCCCAGAAGAACCGCTTGCGACGCGCAAATCACCGTTCGTTTGGTCGATCATGCTCCTGAGCTCGTCCAAACCCCAGCCGGCGTGCTCGTCGCCATCGGACGCGCTCGATCCGTACTCGTTCCTGGCGAATCCTCTCTGGGGCCCGAGGCCCGCATGGGTCAGCGCTGGGGCGCTCGTGTTGCCCCTTACGAACGCCCATGCGATACCCTCGAAGTCGCTTCGAAGCGAGGGAACCATTCGTCTCGCGTTGAAAAGGAAGCCGCAGCCAGCATCCGCGATCGCGTACTCGATCCGGTTCAGATACACTTGAGCCGCCGAAAAACCCTTCCCTCGGCTATGGCTAGCCACGTTGTCATGGAGCTCGCCCACGATCTTGTTCAAGGAGCGTCGCAGCGACCGATTGTGGCTGCCGCTGAGCTGATTCTCGAACAAGCGTCCGATCGTCTCGTTGCAGCGATGGACATGCTCGTGGGAGTGCAGCCACTCGAGTGGGGAGTACGTACGGCCATGCAAGTGCCCTTGGACGTGGACCGGATCAGCTCCGTTGATTGCTTCGGTAAGACCAATCACCGCGGCGTATCTGCCTGCATCGCCGGAAAATTCGACGTTCAGCTTTGCGCCACGGGAGCGTTCGGCTGCCAGGCACACCGAGACCGCAGGCGAGACCCAGTCGACAATGGCGCGGCCAGCCCTGGCAGTAGCGGTCGCTGAGAGAGCGCGATCGTAATTCACCTCGAACACCTTTGGCCGGGTGCATGCGAGCAACCGTGGCCATGTCGGTATCACCGTAGGTCTGCGGATCCTCGGATGCACGCGAGCACACGTGGCACAAACAGGTCCGGTCAGCAGCGCCCGCCGGAAGTCCCAGCTCCGCCTGACGAATTTCGTCTGGCGGCTGCTGTCAGGAACGATTCGAGCCACCCCTCGCCCCGCGATGCAGGATCCGCGCTACCCTGACCATGAACCCTTCGAGGTGCGACCCGCCATGCTCCGTCGAACCACTCACTTGCCTTGGATCCCCGCTCTCGCCCTCGAAACGCTGTTCCTGTCCGCCTGCCCCGCCGACCCGCCACCGCCGGACGAGGAGCCCTCCACCTCGCAAACCCCGGACCCGAGCACGGGCACCCCGCCGCCCCTCGAAACCACCAACGCCCCAGGCACCACGACCACCGCGGCGGACGGTACCACCACGACCGTCGAGACCGATGGCACCGGCAGTGGCATCAAGCTCGACGTCGGCGGTGGCCAGGAGGGCAACGACATCACGCTCACCGGTCGTGTCCTCGCGCCCAACGGGGAGATCCCGATCTCGGGCGCGCTCGTGTACCTCACCTCGCAGCCGCCGGCCGACATCCCCCAGGAGGTCTACTGCGACGAGTGCGAGGCGCTCGGTCCCCAGGACTTCCTCACCACCAGCTTGCCGGATGGAACGTTCGAGCTCATCGCCACCGCCAAGACCCTTGGTGACGAAGCCTACCTGGTGGTGCGCAAGGGCCAGTTCATGCGCATCGAGCCGTTCGCGGTGCAGAAGGGCGAGCAAGCGATCGCCGAGGCCCTCACCCAGCTCCCCGGCGTCAACGACCCCGACAACGGCCGCTTCATCCCGCGAATCGCCGTCTACGACACGTTCCCCGACGCGGTCTACAACGTGCTCGCCAAGTTCGGCCTCGGCCAGATCAACGCAGCGGGCAACCTCGTGGTCGGGACCGAGCAGTTCACGTTCATCTCCGACAGCGATCAGGGCGCCTTCATGGACGACCTCGCGGAGATGAGCCAGTACCACATCGTCTTCGTGCCCTGTGCATCCACCAAGTTCTGGACGGGGGCGCCCAACATCCCGCCCCAGCGGATCCAGAACGTTCGCGACTACGTCGCGGCCGGTGGCCGCTGGTACGCGACCGATCACTCCAACGAGTACATCAAGGAGCCGTTCCCGGCCTATCTCGACCTGCACAGCCCCGCGATGCCGGATATCCAGCCGGCCTACACCGTGCAGGGCACCGTGGAAGACCCGGGCCTCTTCGCGTGGCTGCAGGCGCTGCCGCCCGACCTCGCGGACATCGGAGGCGGCCAGCCCACGCTCGCCTTCCTGCCGCAGATCGAGCTGCGTGACAACTTCACGGGCATCGACGCCGTGCACGAGGTCATCGTTCAGAACGAGCGCGGCCAGGACGTGAACGTGGGCCCCAACACCTTCGTCGAGGGCCCCTGTACCAGCTGCTCCAACCCAGGCCTAGTGCGCTCCATGGCCATCAGCGGCCAGTACGGCTGCGGCCGCATGATGTACAGCACCTTCGAGACCTCGAGCTCCGCCCATCAGGGTCTGAGCCCGCAGGAGCTGGTGCTGCTGTATATGATCCTCGAGATCGGCGTATGCCAGGAGGACCTGGTTCCGCCTCCGCAGGGGTAGGCTAAAACGGGTCCGCAGCTCGTCGCCGGCTGTAACCCTCGGATCTTCTTGTTGAATTTCGGCTGGCGGCTGCTGTCAGGAACGATTCGAGCCACCCAGGCTCACTTCTCGAACATCCGCCCCTGCAGCGCACAGTCGGCGAGCCTCGCATAGACCTCGCGGATCGCTTCCACCGAGGGGCTCGGCCCCACGGCGTCGAGGATTCGCGTGGCCAGCGTGCCCTTGCGGAGGATCGTGAGCAGCGCGGGCTCGAGCTCCTGCACCGTGCCTTCCTCGACGATGAGCGTCTCGGTGAGGTGCGTCCACAGCTCGGCGAGCGTGGCCTGGTGGCCCTCGTAGCCGAGCGCACGGAGCAGCGACTCGGACTTGAGCACGAAGCGCTCGCCGTGGGTGATGGTCTCGTCGAGCAGGCCGGCGAGCATGCCGGTCGAGAGCCGGTCGAGCTCGTGCAGGGGCACCCAGCGCTCTTCCGCCAGGGCGCGCACGGTCTCGGCCACGAGCCGCACGATCGCGAGGTCGGCCGGCGGGGTCTCCTGGATGTCGAGCAGGCGGATCTGGATGTTGCCGCTCTCGAAGTGCGCCGCGGCGCCGCGGAAGTTGAGCCAGTCGTGCTGCAAGATCCCGTTGGGGTCGAGCGGGGCGATCTCGTTGTAGATCGGCCGCAGGATCTGCTCCTCGTACTCGAGCGCGCTGGTCACCGACTCGGGGATGACCTTGCCGATGATCGAGCCGAGCTTGCGCTGGTTGTCGCAGTACACCCGCAGCCGCGTGTCGAGCATGCCGGTGACGCGGCCCTCGGAGATCGGCGAGCTGGCGGCCAGCCCGGGCAGCAGCGGCAAGAGCGGGCGGATCGCAGCGTGCAGCCGGTGGAACTCGGCGTCGCCGTGGAACGGCAGGTTGAGGTGGCAGCTCTGCAGGTTCGACCAGCCGTGGCTCGCGGTGCCGAACACGCGGTCGAACGCCGCGTAGATCGGGCGGTCCTCGCCCCACGTGGTGGTCTCGCGCGCGGGGTCCATCAGCGGGTGCATGGCCGTGGGCAGCACGCGGGCCCCGAAGCTCGCGGCCAGCTCGTCGACTCGCTGCAGATCCCTGGTGAAATCGTGGGCCTTGTCGGCGTCGAGGCGGCGGGTGGGGCCGTTGGTCTCGAGCTCGAGCACGTGGGCGGCCACCTCGATGCTCCAGCCGATGGCGCCCCGCTCGAGCTCGGAGACCGGCTCGCCGGCCTCCGCCTCGAGCACGCGGTCGCAGATGGGGGCGACCGCGAGAGTCTCGCGATCGACGAGCATGTATTCGAGCTCTACGCCGTACGCGTCGAACAGGTGGAGTGGTGTCTGCATGAGGGTCGGCCGGCGACGGGTCGCGGGCACGGGCCAAGCGTACGCTTCGACTGGTCGCGCGTCAGGCGTTCGCGAGCGTCGTTCGCGGGCTCGGCGAGCACCGCGGCGCAGAGTGATCGGACGCACCGAGGGCTCCGTGGCGCTGCATTCGAAGTGGGTTACCCTACCGCCTCGACAGCCCCCACATCTCGGGTCGCTGCCGTGCTGCTCTCACCCAGAGCGCCGAGACGCCGCGAGCGCCCGCAACCACGAGGGCGCCGTAACGGCCCCAAAACGCCGCCAAAGAAGGCTTTTGCACCATGAGCCGCGCTGCGATCATCCTCCTCTGCGCCACCGCCACGATCGGCGGCTGCAAGAAATCCGAAGAACCCACCACGGCCCCCGTCACGGCCGAGCCGGCGGCGCCCGCCGCCGCGACCACCGAAGAAGCGGGTCAGGCCGGCGTCGTCGTCGACGATGCGGTGGTGAAGCTGTGTGACCTACCCGAGGCTCGCTTCGACTTCGACTCGGCCAAGCTCTCGTCCAGCGCCGTGACCATGCTCGATGCCCTGGCGGCCTGCTTCATCTCGGGGCCGGGCAAGGACAAGGGCATGCGCCTCGTCGGCCATGCCGACCCGCGTGGCACCGACGACTACAACATGGGCCTCGGCCAGCGTCGCGCCGGCAGCGTGTCGGAGTACCTCGCCAAGAAGGGCCTGCCCGAGGATCGCGTGGAGACCTCGTCACGCGGCGAGCTCGACGCCACCGGCAGCGAGGAAACCGGGTGGGCCAAAGACCGTCGCGTGGATATCCTGCTGGCGGAGTAGCCGCCGAGCCCTCCCTTCGAGCGGCCATGCTTCGGCGGCCGCCGAATCCGCCGTGTGCTCGCCATGGACCCGCTGTCCACTCTCCATGACGCGTCGGGCCCTGCCCTCGCGGTGCTGTGGCTCCTGCTCGGGGCCTCCGTGGCCGTGTGGGCGATCGTGTTCGTGAAGGTGCGACAGCTCGCCCGCGTCGGCCGGGCCGAGCGAGCGTTCGAGGCGGAGCTCGACCGTGCGCGCACCGTGGGCGAGGCCGAGGCGCTGTGCGCCCGCCATCCCGGCGCCCCCGGGTCCCATGTGCTCGTGCGCATGCTCGGCCGACGAGGCACGCCGGCGCTGCTCGAGGCGGTGGCCGAGAGCGGCATGGTGGCCGAGCGCGAGGGACTGACGCGGCTCATGCCCACGCTCGGCACCATCGCTGCGGCCGCGCCGTTCGTGGGCCTGCTCGGCACGGTGTGGGGCATCCTCGATGCGTTCCTGCGCATCGGCGAGCAGAAGGCCACCGACCTCGCCGTGGTCGCGCCGGCGATCGGCGAGGCGCTCGTGGCCACCGCGATGGGCCTGTTCGCCGCGATCCCGGCCGTGGTGGCCTACAACTACCTGGGGCGGCGCATCGGGGACGAGCTCGATCGGCTGCGATGCACGGCGCGGGTGTGGGCCCAGTCGCTGGCTGCCGCGCCGGCGTCCGAGCCCTCGCCGCGCGAGTGAGCGACGATCCCCATGCATGGCTTCGACCGCGACTCCGATGCGCAGGGCTTTCGCGACATCAACGTCACGCCGCTCGTCGACGTGATGCTCGTGCTGCTCATCGTGTTCATGGTGACGGCGCCGCTCTTGCACGGCGGGCTCACGGTGGCGCTGCCGGAGATCGAGGGGCAGGAGGTCGTGCCCGCGCCCAAGGCCGCGGTGGTCACCATCACGCGGGAGGCCCGGGTGTACCTCGGCAAGCGCGAGGTGACCGGCGCCGTCGGACCGGCGCTGGCCGCCGATCCAGAGGCGCGCGGCCCCGCCGGGCTGCAGGTGCGCGCCGACAAGGACGTTCGCTACGAGGAGGTCGCCAAGGTGCTCGCCGCAGCGAAGGCGGCCGGCATCGACAAGCTCGACCTCGTGGTCGATCCCGCGCGCGGGAGCTAGGGAGAGCCAGACGGTGGCGATGCAGCACGCATGGCTCGACGTGCCCCCGCGACGCCGCCAGGCGCTCTCGTCGCGAGATCTCGCGATCGGCGTGGCGATCGGCGTGGGCCTGTGCATGGTGGCGTTGCTGATGGCAGCGAGCATGCGGCTCACGCCGCAGCCGGTGGCCGAGGAGCCGCTGACGGTGTCCATCGGCGTGCTGGCGAGGAGCGAGCCGGGAGCCGGCGGTAGCGGCGAGTCCAAGCCCGCGGGCAAGCCTGGGAAGCGACGCGGGCGCAAGGCGAACGAGCCACCGCCTTCGAGCGAGCCCGCGCAGCCGCATCATGCGTCGCCCGGAGCGAGCGCGCTGCCACTGCCGCTCCCGATTCCGAGCCAGGAGGCCCCTGCGGGCCTGCCGGGGCTCGGCGACCTCGGCGAGCCGGTGGACGGCACCGAGGACGGCAATGGCGGCGGCGATGGTGGGAGCGAAGGAGGCAACGGCAGCGCCGGAGCTGGCGGACAGGGCGACGGCGGTCTCGGAGCCTACCGCTCGCAGCTCGCGTCGTGGCTCGCATCGCACTTTCACGTGGAGGGCTCGGGCCTCGATGCCAAGGCGCTGCGGCAGCTCCGGGTGCGGGCGGTGCTCGAGCTCGGCGACGATCTCGTGGTGACCGACTATCGGCTCCAGCCCACCGGCACCGCGGCGGTCGACGATGCGGCCCGGCGCGCGCTCGAAGCGGTGAAGGGCCAGCCGATCCCTGCGCCGCCGCCGGGCCTCGGCGCGCTGCAGCGGCGGATCAACGTGGTGCTCACGTGCCGGCCCGACACCTGCGACTGACGACGGGACGGAAGGATGACGATGAACGGCAAGCTCCTGCTCGCGCTGCTCGTGACGCTGGTGTGCTCCTCGACACCCGGCGTCGTGCGGGCCGAGCCCGAGCCACCCGCGGGCGAGGACGTGCTGGGCGAGATCGTGGTGGAAGCCACGCGTGACGAGGCCAAGCGGATCCGCTTGCCGCCGTTGGTCGTCAAGCCAGCCGCGGGCGCGAGCGTCGATACGATTGCATTGCACGGGGTGATGGCCCGCGATCTCGAGCTGTCGGGCTTGTTCGAGCTCGATGCCTCGCTGGGCGAGCCGGCGACCGACGACGTACGCCCGCGGGTGACGGTGGAGGCCGTGGACTCCGGCCTGGGCTTCCCGAAGCTGGTGGCACGCGTGGAACGCTGGCGCGACGGAGCGTGGTCGGCCGAGCTGCTCGAGCAGGCCGCCGCGGGCCCGCGGGATCGTGCTGCGGCCCACCGCCTGACCGATCGCGTGCTCGGGGTCTTGACGGGGCGAGAGGGCTCGTTCTCCGGGCGGCTGGCCCTGGTGCGGCGCAGCGAAGGCAGCGATCCCCGGCTGTACTCCGCCGATCCCGACGGCCGCGGGCTCGAGGTGGTCACCCCCGCCTCGCAGATGGTGGTGGCGGCCGCGTTCCAGCCGAGCGGTGTGCTGTTCCACGCTGCTTCCACGCATAGCGGCGCCATCCGTCTCCATCGGTCCGGCTCGCCCGAGCCGCTCGCGGTGGCGCCCCGCGGCTCGATCTACGGCGTGGCCTTCAACGCGGTCGGGCGCGTCGCACTCGCCATTGCCCGAGGCCCGCGCATCGAGATCTGGACCGGCCCGTCGCTCGAGTCGCTCACGCGCCTGCGTGCGGGCAGCCTCGACATGCAGCCCGCCGTCGGCCCCGACGGGCGCGTCGCGTTCACGGCCGAGAGCAAGGGCACTACGCGGATCTTCGTGGGCACCAAGGCAGTCACTCCGGGCCGAGCCTCGTCGCCCGCGTGGTGCGATCACCCCGCGGGCGCGCGGCTCGTGTGGATCGAGCGCTCGTCGAAATCATCGTGGATCTGGAGCCGCACGCTCGGCAAGCCGGCCGAGCAGCTGCTCGGCGTGCGGGGCAAGATCTCCGCCGTCACCTGCAGCCCCGACGGCCGCCTGCTCGTGTTCTCGTACGACGACGGCCGCGCCCTCGACGGCCCGGGCATCTACATGGGCAACGTCGACGTGCTCCGTCCGCGCCAGCTCCTCCCCCAGCCCGCCCGCGCGCTGGCCTGGGGGTCCGCTGCGGCGGATCAGTGATGGTGCCCGTGGCCGGAGTGCACGTGGCCGTGGGCGAGCTCTTCGTCGGTGGCGTCGCGGATGTCGACGACCTCGACATCGAAGCACAGGGTCACGCCAGCGAGCGGGTGGTCGGGCGAGAGCAGCACGACCTCGTCCTGCACCTCGGCGATCCAGAACTGCATCTCGTTGCCCTCCTCGTCCTCGAGCAGGAGCGGCATGCCCTCCTGCGGCTCGCCGCCCTCGAACGCGTTGCGCGGCACCGGCTGCGGCGACATCCCGCTGTGCTCGCCGTAGCCCTCCTCGGGCGGAACCACCGCCTTGAGCTTGTCACCCACCACCTTGCCCTCGAGCTGGCGCTCGAGCCCGGGGACGATGTTGTCGGCGCCATGGAGGTAGGCGAGGGGCTCGCCGCCGGCGGAGGTGTCTAGCTCCTCTCCCTCACCGCTGGTGAGCGTGTAGTGGATGGAGACGACCTTCTTGGCGGCGATCTTGGACATGTGCGGGCCCGGTGTAGCACGACCTGGGCTCCGGCACCCGTGCTATCGAGACGGCCCGCTTGCAAGCGCATGCCCGACGGCGTACCGGGCCTATTCGGCCTTCCCGGGGCCTCTCCGGCCCCTCCGGGGCCTACTGCGTGGGGTAGTCGTACTCGCAGCCCTTGCCCACGCAGCGCTCGTTGTGGCGCTCGATGCCACGCTCGAGCTCCTTGGCGGAGAAGTCGTCATGGAGCACCTGCACGCCCGCTTCGTCCCAGTCGCACGTGAGGTACCAGCGCGCGGCGACGCCGAGCAGATCGAAGTCGAAGGCGGGCTGGGCCACCCGCGCGTTGGCCCGCATGTCGTAAGTGCCCACTGCACGCTCGGCGGCCGAGGCCACGAAGATCGTCTGCCGCCCGCGCTCGGTGTGGAACGCATAGCCCTGCGGAAACGCGTGCGCGAACGTGGTGCGATCGTGCTTGTACATCGGCGTGGCATTGTGGAGGTTGGCCACCACCACGCCCTTGGGCCCCAGGTGTGCCACCAGGGCCTGGTAGTACTCGGCAGTCTTGAGGTGCAGCGGCACGAACACGCCGCGAAACGCATCGAGCATGATCATGTCCCACGCCGGCGTGGTCGGGGCCTTCTCGACGAAGATCCGCCCGTCGGCCGCGTGGGTGCGGTAGCGCGGGCTGTCGGGCACGCCGAAGTGCTTGCGAGCGAGGCGGATCACCTCGGGGTCGATGTCGACCGCATCGATCTCGAGCTCGGGCACGTGCTCGAACAGGTAGTTGCTGATCTGGCCGCCGCCGAACCCGATCATCAAGAGTCGCTTGGGCCGCGGCTGCAAGAGGAAGCCCGCCATCATCGTGCGCGTGTAGTCGAGGTCGAGGCTCTGCGGGTGCCTGCGATCCCAGCGCGACTCGATGTAGTAGGTGTCGTCGACGACGAAGTACATCGTGACCACGTCGCCGTCCTCGGCGATCACGATGTGGTTGAACGGTGACTTGGCCTCGTCGAGCACGCGCTCGTGGGGCGCGAGCGCGTGGACGAAGCGCGGGGTCGCGAGCGCAGTGGTGACGAGACCTGCACCGGCGCCCCGGAGCCAGGCTCTGCGGGAAGGGAGCATCGGTCACGGAGCCTAGCAGGAACCGCGCCGCGCTCGAAGCCGCTCATGCGTGGGCAGGCGCGACCCGGCGGGCCGGCGCCACCGCGAGCACGCATGACCACACCCACCACAAGAACGCGAGCTGCAGCGGCAGGCGGATCCAGAACAGGACCTCGGGTACCTCCGGCAAGAGCTCGGGGTGCAGGGCCATCTCGATGTTGGCGGGGAACACCGCGATGAGCAGCGCCACGATGCCCCAGCCGGTGAGTCGACGCAGGCGCGGCACGAACAACGCGAGGCCGAGCACGAGCTCGGCGATGCCCGAGAGGTGCACCATCAGGAGCGGCGCTGGCAGCCAGCTCGGGATCCATTGCGCCATCTCGGCGTCGAGCACGAAGTGATTAATGCCCTGCAACACCAGAGCCACCCCCAAGAGGTGGCGGAAGAATCGGCGGATTTTCGTATCGGTGTGCACGGGCAGAGAGGATACGTGGCGGAAGGGTGGTTCGGATCGGCGGATTTTCGCGCGGCCGTGGCTGGTGAAGCGCGTTTCTTGTAGTGTTTTGGACGACGAGAGGCCGCGGAGCCGGGTCATGCTACGGGCCATGCCCGCGACCCCGCGCATGCCCGCGACCCCACTCGAGATAGTGCTCGACGTCGAGAATCCCGCGCTCATCGAGCGATTCTGCCGGCGCGACGCGGCGCTGCACCTCTACGAGCTCGGCGATCTGGACCCGTTCTTCTGGCCGCGCACGCAGTGGTACGGGCTCGCGGGTGCAAACGGTGAGCTGTCGGCGGTGGCGCTGCTCTATCGCGGCGCCGCGGAGCCCACGTTCCTGGCGCTGGGCCGGCGCGACGACGAGGAGCTGGCTGCGCTCGTCGCTGCGGTCGCGCCACGGCTCCCCGAGCAGGTCTACGTGCACCTCGGGCCGGGGCTGCTGGCGTGCCTGCGCGATCGCTGGCGGGCCACGCACCACGGGCGTCACTTGAAGATGCAGCACCTCGGGAGCACGCCGCCGTCGCATCCGCTCGCCGACGAGGCCGTGCGCCTCGGTCCCGGCGATCGCGAGGAGATCCTCGCGCTCTACGAGCGGGCCTACCCCGGCAATTGGTTCGACGCCAGGATGCTCGAGAGCGGGCAGTACTACGGATTGCGGCGCGACGGCCGGCTCGTGTGCATCGCGGGGATCCACGTATTCTCGCCGCGCTACCGCGTGGCTGCGCTCGGCAACATCACCACCGATCCGAGCCATCGCGGCCAGGGCCTCGCCGCCGGCGTGACGGCACGACTCTGCCAGTCGCTGCGAGACGCCGGCATCGAGACGATCGGGCTCAACGTGAAGGCCGACAACGCGGCCGCGATCGCGTGCTACCAGCGTTTGGGGTTCGTGGAGATCGGCGAGTACGACGAGTACATGCTCGACCCGCTGGTGTGAGCGCGGGTCGGCCTTCGCCGGAAATTTGGCGCTCGCGCTCCCCCATGCTTGATTGCTCTCCGTGCAACGCGCCGCCGCATGCATCGGAATCCTGGCCCTGGCTGCGGCCCTGGGGGCATTGGTGGTGGGTCAGCTCGTCGTGCTGCCCGGCCTCGAGAGCCAGCATGGGCTGGTCGACGCCAACCTGCTCACGCGACTGGTCATGCCGGTGCACCTGCGCTGCACCGAAATCGGGCTCGTGGGCTCGGTGCTGCTGCTCGGCGTGGCGCCCTACTGGCTGCGCTCGCGGCTGGTGACCACGCTGGCCTTGCTCGCGGTGACCGCCACCGGTGCGCTGCGCATGATCATGCTGCCCGCCGTCTACGAGGCGTGGTCGCGGGTCGATCGCGTGGTGCTGGCGCCCCACGATCGCCTGGTGCGGGCCGAGGGCCTGACCGAGGAGGCCTGGTGGCTCGGGCTCGGCAGCATGGCCATGCTCGCGCTCATCGGGGTGGTCGCGGGGCTGCACTGGCTCGTGCCCATTGCGCGCCGCATCGTGCCCGAGGCGCCCACGCTCTCGGACGAGGCGGGGACGACCGACGAGACGCCGGTGGCCAAGGCTGCCGCCGCTGCGTAGCTCTGCGCCGTAGTGGCGCTTGGCGTACCATCACAAGCATGCGCAAGCGTGCGGGGATGATCGCGATCGTGCTCGGAGGTCTCGGCTGCGGCGAGCCCCCGGCTCCTGTGGGTGACGAAGACGGCAGCGGCACGTCCACCACCTCGGTCCCCTCCGACGACTTCGCGGGCACCCAGCCTCCCGGCGACAGCTCGAGCTCGTCCACCACCGCCGAGCCGCCCGCCGACGACTCCACGACCACCGCCGAGCCCCCCGCCGATTCCACCACCGGCGAGCCGCTGCCGCCGCCGGTGCTCGACGAGTGCATCACCGATGCCTCGCCCGGCGAGCACGTGTTTACCTGCGGCACGTTCGACTACGACGTCTCGATCCCCGAGCAGTGCCTCGCCGAGCCCTGCGGCCTCATCATGGACGTGCATGGCCTCTCGATGAGCGGCGACATGCAGGACGCCAACACCAACCTGCGCGAGCTCGGGCGCCAGCGCGGCTACATCGTGATCCAGCCCAACGCCAACCCGGCGGCGCCCGCCTCGAGCTGGACCCCGAACATCGACGACTCCGCGCTCATCGCATTCCTCCAGCGCGTGGCCGCTGCGTTCCACGTCGACCCCGATCGCCTGCACTTCACCGGCTTCTCGCAGGGCGGCTTCATGAGCTGGCGGGTGGTCTGTGCCCATGCTGACATCCTCGCCTCGGTGGCGCCCGCGGCCGGCTGCGGCAACGACCTGCCGATCGCCGACTGTCAGTTCACCGAGGACGAGCAGCCGAGCGAGCCCATCGACATCCTCTACATGCACGGCACCGACGACGTGCTCATCAACTACGCGTGCGCCCCGGTGCGCCGCGACGCCGTGGTCGAGGCCTACGGGCTCGGTCCCGAGGAGGTGCTGGTGGCCGGCGACGGCTACACCTGGACCCGCCACACCGGCCCCGACGGCACCGTGCTCGAATTCATCACTCACGAGTACAGCGCCGCGAACACGTTCGTGCTCGGTGGCCACTGCTACCCCGGCAGCGACGATCCCGGCGACGCCACGGGGCAGCTGTTCTCGTTCGCGTGCGTCGACGAGACCGATCTGCACTGGGGGACGGCGGTCATCGACTTCTTCGATGCGCACCCGCGCGGGGGCTGAGCAACCCGGCGTCTCGCCTCGCGGGCTTCGGGCTCTCGCGATCGTGATAGGCTTCGCGGAGCCGGCGAGCCCGCGCGATGACGAGCAGCCCGTCCGATCGTGAGCGCCTCCAGCAGGCCGACCAGGCGGCCCGCACCCAGCCCGAGGACGACGGCGTCACCGGCTGCGGGCACGAGGTGGTCGAGGTGGAGATCGTCGGCGAGGACGATCGGCCGCTCGCCGACATCGGCGTAGAGCTCGTGCGTGGCGACGGCCTGGTCGCGCGCACCCGCACCACCCACGAGGGCCGCGCGCGCTTCTCGGGGCTGGCGGCGGACGGCTATCGGCTCGATCTGCACGAGCTCGATCAGGACGCGTGGGAGACCCTGGGTCCCGCGGAGGCGCTGCCGGAGGCCGAGGCGCGTGGCGGGGGGCCACCGACCTGGAAGTCACGGCCGGCGACCACCGAGAGCTCGGCGGTCGCGATCGAGCCGGGAGACTGCGTGGCCTCGGTGGCGCTACGCCATGGGCACCTGCCGGAGACGATCTGGTCGTGCCCCGAGAACGCCGAGCTGCGCGCGGCTCGATCGAACCAGTACGTGCTCGAGCCCGACGACGCGCTCCACGTGCCCGCACGACGCAGCCGACCGATTGCGGCGAGCCTGGGCACGCGAATTCGCCTGCGGCGCAAGGCGGTGCCCGAGGTGTTCCGCGCGCGATTCCTCGAGTACGACGGAACGCCGCGCAGCGGGCTCGAGGCGCTCATCGCAATCGAGAAGGCCGACGGCATCGAGCTCGAGGACGTGAGCACCACCACCGACGGTGCCGGCTGGGTCAAGGCCCCGATCCCTCCCGATGCGACACGGGCCGTGGTGACGCTCGACCCGTGGGGGCTCACCGAGATCCACGCCTTCGCGCTCGGCTATCTCGACCCCGCGGACACGATCACCGGCGTCCAGGGGCGACTGGGCAACCTGGGGTACGGCCACGGCGAGTGGGGCGAGCTCGACGAGCGCACCCGCGAGGCCCTCGAGTGCTTCCAAGAGGATCACGACTTGCCGTGCACCGGCGAGCTCGACGACGCCACCTCCGCCAAGCTCGTGCTCGTGCACGGCTCGTAGCGACACGTCTACACCATGGATCGTAGGAACCAGGGCAAGAAGGGCAAGACCAGCGGCACCCAAGGCTCGGGTCCGCCGACCGGCGATTCCGGCCCCAAGAAGGGCACCACCCCACCTCCTCCGAGCTCCACGCCCCCGGACCCGCCCTCCGAGACCGGCGACTCGGGGCCCAAGAAAGTCACCCCCCCGCCCGGCACCGACACGGGGGCGCGCGGATCGGAAGGCTCCACCAAGGTCAAGCCTCCCGTCGCTCGCGTGCGCTCGTCCTATTTCACGTGGTGTCAGCTCCACCACATCCTGCCCTGTGACGATTCGCTGCGCTGGTACCTGCGGCCGCTGCAGGCTGCATTCGTTGCGCTCGACGAATTCGTCAAGCAGCCCGAGCCGACCTCGACGAAGCCCCCCTCGGACGAGCCCTCCTCGACGAAGAAGCCCTCCTCGACCGACGAGCCCTCCTCGACGAAGAAGCCCACCACGACCGACGACTCGATCGACGTGTCCACGCTGATCGCGGCCGGTCAGGACCTGATCGACAACATCCTCGGCATCTCGGCGAAGGGCTCGAGCGCTACGTTCCCTCCGGAGCATGCACAGAAGATCGCCTCGACGATCGCCCCGCTCCTCACGCATGTCATCTCGATCTCCTGCGTTCGGTGGGATGGAAAGTTCCGAGCGCTGCGGCTCGCGCCGTTGCTCGACGAGCAGACGCGGGTGATCGGCGACCTCCTGCTCGCGCTCTCGTTGATCGCCGCGGGCGGCACCCGCAGCAGCGTCAAGAACGCGCTGGCGCTGGCGCCGTGTCGTTCGTGGCACCACCAGGACACCCGCTACAAGGCCCTGCCAGGCGTCATCTGCCCCAAGAGCAAGCGTCCGACGGACTCCTCGCTCTTCGACGCCGTCTGTGCGGTCGGCTCGCCCGGCGAGCTCCCCGATGACCTGGGCGGCAAGCTCCTGTGCGCCGATCTACTGCTCGCGCCGTGGCTCGACAACCTGCTGGTCGATTGCCGACCCATCGAGGAGGCTTGGTCGACCTTCACCGATCCACGCGGCTTCGGCACGCTGCGAGGCTGGCATGCCGACGCCAACAACTGCTCGCGCCGCAAGGAGGTCGCCCCGACCACCGACGGGCCGACGCTCGAGCTCGCGGCCGAGTACTGCCGCTTCGCCGCCGGGTGGAACGAAGAGCTCGTGCTCGCGAACGAATTCTCGCTGCTGCTGCCCACCGAGGAGGTCACCGCAGGCAAGACCGTGGCCATGGTCATCACCGGCGGTACCGAGCGCGAGCGCCGGAGGGTCAGGCTCGAGTACACCGCCAACGGCATGTTCCGGACGGTGCTCGACCTCTACACCGGAGCCGTCTACCTCAACGATCACTACGAGCCCAACTCCGGGGTGACCGACTGGGTGCCGATCGAGCTCAAGCCCGCGACGGGCGACGAGGCATCGACCTTCATCAAGAAGGTCGCCAACTACCTCAAGGACAAGGGTATCGACGCCCCCACCACGACCGCGGAAGCACCCGAGATCCACTTCCCGGACCCGGTGCCCGAGCCACCCGAGCCGGCCGGAAAGCGGCGGCTCACCGACCTGTGCCGCGCGATCACCAAGCTCCGCAACGACCTCGAGAATCTCGATGGGCTCGTCGGCAGCAAGGTCGACAAGGCGATCAAGGCGCTCGGCTACATCATCAACAATTTCTCGGTCTCCGAGTACGGGATCTCCTCGAACACCGCGATCGTCGACTCCCTGAATCCGCTCGAGCAGGACTACAAACGCGGCTCGGACTGTCTCGTCGAAGCCCGCGAGGCCCTCGCGAGCGAGACCGTGGGGCCCGGCAAGGTGTTCCTGGGGATCATCGATGAAATCCAGGCGCTTGCGGCCGCGGAGGAAGAGCCCTCGCCGTTCCAGACCGCGCTGATCTCGTGCCTCGTGGGCCTGCTGCGTTACGAGGCCTACCAGGGCTGGATGGCCAACGACCTGCGCGGGAGGAAGCCGCCGTCGACCGGCCGCGGAGCGCGGGGCGGCCTGCGCGACTGGGGCAAGGAGCCGGGTACCGAGTCGGGCGCGGGAGACCACTTGTTCAACGATCTCTGGGGCGGCTTCGGCATGCTGTCCGCCATCGCGGGGCTGCCGGTCAGCCTGCGGCTCGAGCGGCGCCAGCAGCTCCGCAACGGCTTTGCGCTGCGCGGGTACAAGTGGATCGACACCAAGAAGGAAGTCCAGCCCAACCCGCTCGGTAGCTCGGGCAGCGGCGGCGATCCGAATTCGCAATTCTGGCCCTGGGCCAAACGCTCCACGCCGATCCTGGTGGCGCTGGCGAGCGAGGTGCTCTCGAGCGCCCCCCTCGGCAGCACCGAGGCGCGGAGCTGCCGATCGCAGCTCGCAGTGCACGAGACCGTGGTGGAGGACGGCCTCGGTCGCGCCAACAATGCGGTCAAGCAGATCACGGCCGAGCAATCCAAGCCCAAGCGCCCCGAGCCCGAGAGCTCCGACGCACCAAGGGAGCCGCGACGGTTCAAGGCCACGGACATCGCCGCCGATGCAGCACAAGCGACCCATGATTGCATGACCGGGATCCTTGCGATCTGGAAGGGCGAGAGCTCCGACGACACCGAGCCCCTACCTGCCGATCCGCACGAGTTCCGGCGTGCCGTGCAAGACACGGCCAAGATCGCTCGCAAGGCTCAGCAAGCCGTCGAGCTGGCCACCAAGACGCTGAGCGATGCCGAGGCGACGAAGTGGCTGAAGGAAGCGGGTGCCTTGGCGGCGGACGCAGTCGAGATGGCGGCCGCGGCGGTAGCCAAGGCCGCGGGGTCGATTCACGCTGCGCAGGCCGAGCTCGACCCCAACCCACCCAAGGAGCCCGAGCCGACCCCGAGCACCAAGAGCAAGGGCAAGGGCAAGACCCAAACCACCAAGCCCCCGCCCAAGCGGGGCAAGGCGCGCACCAAGTCGACCATCGACCTCGGCGGCGAGGTCGGCAACGCCCTGGCCGCGGCCACGAAGGCCGTCGAGCTGTTCGCGACCGCAGCCAAGGGCGCGAGCTCGCTCGAGAGCACCGCGCAGCGCGATCACCGTCTGGCCATCGACGGCGAGAAACGCAAGATCAAGGCGGCCCACGATCGCATCGGGGAGGTGTACTCGCCCGCGGTGGCCTCGCTGGCCGATACGTTCTACTGCGCGCTCCACATCCTGTGCGTGAGCGCGATGGACCGCACCGTGCTCGCGCTGCGCAGGCACGGCGACTTCGACGTCAAGAACGATGCCAAGGGTGGTCTCTACACGATGGTATCGCTCGGCTCCAACAGCCCGATCGCAGACCAGGTCGGGTTCGCCAAGAGCAGCGAGTACCACGGCGAGATCCTCCGCGAGTGCGAGATCGTGGCGCAGCACATGGTCCAGCAGTGCCTGGCGCGCGACCAGAGCCTGGCCGAATACCTGCAGACGGGACAGCTCTCCACGGGCACCGTGGTGATGTACGGGGGTGGCCACGGAGGTGGCGGCGCACCCGGGGTGCAGTATCCACCGCCCGTAGCGCGACCGATCGTCGGGATCGCCAACATCGGCAACTCCTGCTACCTCGCCTCGGTGCTGCAGGTGTGCCTGCGGCTGGGGCTCGAGGACAACTACTGCCTCGCCAACGGCCAGGCTGCGACGCTGCAGACGTTTCAGGGCGTGCTCGACGGGGCGCCCGGGGGTGCACCCGAGGCCACCCTCTACGTCCCGCTGCACATCGACGGCCCCGTGCCGGCGAATGTGCTGGTGGCGCTCGGCGACCACCGAGCTCGCCTGGCCGGGTCGGTGCGACGCGAGGCGGCTACGCGGCTCTTGCTCGAGCACCTGGCGCAGCAGGCCGCCGCGGCCACGTATGGCCATCGCGGCGACCCCACCGGCAATCCGGCGGTGGTCTACGTGACCGACGAGCCGCGGGCCATGCGGGCCGAGCTGGGGTGGCTGCCCGACATGCTCGGGGATCAGCACGATGCGGTCGAGGCCCTCGAGCGCATCCTCGACGCGTTCGACCACCCGGCGCGGCTCGGCGTGAGCACGGCCACGTCCAATCACCTGATGACCCTCGATGGCGGGACGTTCGCGCCGCAGCGCGCGTCCCGGCTGCACTTCATGATCGAGCTGACCAAGACGATGGACCTCGGCGTGGCAGGGCTCGCGGGCGACACCAACATGCTCGTGCAGGCCGTGGTGCCCCCCAATGCCGTGCCCGGCCATCTCTATGGGCAAGGGGTGCAGCGCCAGTATCACAACATCCTCCGGATCGAGCCCGATCGCGACGCCAATCGCACGCTTGCGGAGCTGCTCGCCCGCTTCCTCGATCACGACGAGGTCCCCGATCCCAACAACACGACTCGCTGCGAGCTGCCGGCTCTGCACGGCGGAGGATCCACCTTCTACCCCAATGCGATGTGCATCCACGAGACCACGCAGTTCGTGAGCGCGATGCCCCAGCACATGCTCGTGCAGATCAAGCGCTTCTACAACTACGCGCTCGAGGTCGAGGTCGAGGTCGAGCCCGAGGAGACCCAGACCAAGCCCAAGACCCAGACCCAAGGCACGACCCCGACCAAGCCCAAGACGACGACCAGCACTCCCCCCACGACGCCACCGACCAAGAAGAAGGAGAAGCACTGGTTCAATGCCAAGGTGAAGCGGCGGATCACCGGGCCGCAGACGATGCTGATCGGCGGCCAGAGCTACAACCTGGTGGGGTTCGTGCGCCACTTCGGCGACTCGGTGGAGGGCGGCCACTACATCGCCTACGTGCTCCATGGCGCGGAGTGGTTCCGACTCGACGATGCCCGTGTGCTCGGCTACGGCAACGGCGAGCCTTGGCCCGCCGCGGTGCGCGACGACGCCGAGCAGGCGTATCTGCTGCTCTACGAGGCCGCGGCGCCGGGTGGCGTCGTGGGCGTCGTGGGCGGCGTCGTGGGAGGCGATGGTGACGACGACGATGCCGAGCCGCCGCCTCCGAGCGATGACGGGCCGAGCGACGAAACGCCGAAGAAGCCGACCCCCAAGCCCAGCGGCTCCGGCGATCCTCCATCGGGTGGCTCGCCCCCGCCTTCGACGGGCGGCCCGCCACCCGTCACCGACTCGGGCACCACTCTCGAGACGGAGACGTCCACCGAGACGCCGACGGAGGACGGCGACGAGACCACGCCACCGCCCTCCCAGACGACGACCAAGCCTCGCACGACCGGTGGCAACAAGCGCAAGGGGCGGCGAAAGGGCCGCAACAAGCTCCCCAACTCGTAGTGACGCGATCGATTCGGGCCGGGTCAGTCTCCGCGCAGCGCTGCGTTGTGCTCGCGCACCGCCATGCTCCGCAGGCACCGATCCACCAAGAGCTCCACCCGCTGCGCCGGCGTGCCCAGGCCCTCGTTGGCCAAGAAGCCCTCGATCATCCACGCGTTCCCGGGCTGATCGAGGAACCCCCACCCGTACGTCACGGCGAGGTTGCCGAGCCGGCACAGGTCGCGCTTGCTCACCACGCCCAGGCCCACCGCGCGCTCGACCAGCGTGCGCGCGGCCTCGAGCAGCGCATCGTCGTCACGGGGCTCGAGCCGCTCGCGGAAGCTCGCGCACAGATGATCTCGCACCGCGAGCACGAGACCCTCGAGGTCGTGTGCCGTCACGACGTGGCGCTGCTCGGGGCGGATGACGATCATCGCGGCGCGGGCCCTGCGAGCCCTGGAGCCATCCTAGCCGGTTTTCGCGGGCGGCGGCGAGTAGTGCCATGGCTCGCGGGCCGCCGCTTGCCCCGGCCGCGCGCCCCCGCTATCTCTCCCCCCGCCATGGCACAGCGCATCGTGGTCCAGAAGTACGGCGGCTCCTCGGTCGCCGACGTCGACAAGATCCAGCAGGTCGCCCGCCGCGTGGTCGCCACGCACGAGAAGGGCCTGCAGGTGGTGGTCGTCGTCTCCGCCATGGGCAAGACCACCGACGAGCTGCTCTCGCGCGCCAAGCAGATCTCCGCGTCGCCCTCGCGGCGCGAGCTCGACATGCTGCTCTCGTGCGGCGAGCGGGCCTCGATGGCGCTGCTCACCATGGCGATCCAGGAGCTCGGGCACCAGGCGGTGTCGCTGACCGGCTCGCAGGCGGGCATCCTCACCAACAGCCGCCACTCGGGCGCGCGCATCATCGACGTGCGGCCGTTCCGGGTGCAAGACGAGCTCGAGGACGGCAAGATCGTGATCGTCGCGGGCTTTCAGGGCGTGTCGTACAAGCGCGAGGTCACCACGCTCGGTCGCGGCGGCTCCGACACCACCGCGGTCGCGCTGGCGGGCGCCTTGGGAGCCGAGTACTGCGAGATCTGCTCCGACGTCGATGGGGTCTACAGCGCCGATCCGCGCGTGGTGGACGGGGCCACGCTGCTCCGCGCGATCTCCCACGAGGAGCTGCTCGAGCTCACCTCGCACGGCGCCAAGGTGCTGCACGCCGAGTCGGTGGAGTTCGCCCGGCGGAGCGGCATCGCGCTGTGGGCCCGCGCCACCGCGGGCGACGGCGAGGGCACGCGCGTCGACAAGCCCGAGAGCGTCGACCACGAGCACCCGATCACCGGCGTCACCGGCCAGCGCAACCTCGTGCGCCTGCGCGCGCGCGTCAGCCAGTCGATGGATCACATGCTCGCCGTGGCCGCCGACGCCTCGCTGCCGGTGCTGCACATCGACGCCGACCACGAGATCGCCGACCTCTGGTTCTCACCCACCGACGTGCCCGACTGGGCGAAGGTCCGCGAGAAGCTGCTCGGCCAGGTCGAGATCGAAGAGGGCTGCGGCGCCGTCTCGGTGGTGGGCGACTTCTTCGGCCGCAACGCCGCCAAGCTCGCGCGCGCCCGCTCGGTCGCCGCCGGCGCGGGGATCCGCATCAAGGCGCTCGCCACCTCGCCGCTGCGCGCCACGCTGTTCTGCGCGCAAGACGACGTCGACGAGCTGACGCGGGCGCTGCACCGGGCGTTCCGCGAGGAGTAGTCGCGCCCTCGATCACCCCGCCGCGCCGAGCGGCAGCTGGCGGGGGAACGACTCGGGCAGCGCGATCGGATCGGACCGCCCGAGCATCTCCCCTTCGAGGTGCCGTGCGAGCGCCTGCAGGCCCTCCGGCGGCCCCTTGGCGCACACCAGCCCGATGCGCCGCTGCAACAGCTCGAGCGCTTCTCGATGAGGCTCGCCCGGCTCGAGCGGCTTGCCCTGGTCGGGCGCGAGCGAGCGGCACGCCTGATACAGCGCCAGCGCCGGGGCGGGGCTCCATGCAAGGCTCGCCAGGTAGCCCGAGAGCTCCGCGCGCGCGGTGATGCCCATCGTCTGCGAGCACGGGGCACACGGCAGCGGCTCGTCGAACCCATCGGCTTGCTCGGCATCCGCGAGGTGGCGCGCCTCGTGGATCGCCACGTGCTCGGCCGTGAGCGCCACCAGCTCCTCGAGCGCCGTCTCGAGCATGATGTCGGCCTCGAGCGCCTCGGTGGCGCGCGCCAGCACCTGCACCTCGGCCGCGGTGATGCCCGGGCACTCGCGCTCGGCATGGCGCTCGGCCAGCTCGGCCAGCTGGGCCAGCCGCGCGGGCGGAAGGCCGTACCAGGGCACGTGGTCGATGTGGAGCCCGCTGTCGCACTCGCGGCGCCGCGCCTCGACGTCGCGCACGACCTCGGCGATCGAAGACCGCGCCGCCGCGGTGTTCTGCAGCCGCTGCAGGGCCACGGGCGGTAGGCGAGCCACGACCTCGGCGCGGATCGGCGCTGCGAAATTGCGCTGCACCGCCAAGCTCTGCTCGAGCCACGGGTCGAGCAACGGCCACACCTCGTCGAGCGTGAACTCCCGCAGGCGATCGACCACCACCACGGCGTCGTCGTGACCAGCCGCGCCGAGATACGCCTCGCGGAGGTTGGTGCCGTCGATGCGCGACGTGATCCGAACCCGGTGCTCGGCCGCGCCCACCGGCACCGCGACGTCGGCGTGCACCTGGTGGATGGTCGCGGTCAGGAGCGGCCCGAAGCCCCGCGAGCGCACGCTGCCGAGCACGAGGAACGGCGCGCCATGGCGATCGAGATAGTGGCTCCAGGCCCAGGTGAGGTAGAGGGCCCGCCGCGGCGTCTCGCCGAGCCGCGATGGCAGCGACAGCGCGTGCAGCTCGTCGAGCAACGCCGCGAGGTTGGCATCGGGTGCCACTGCGGCCTGCAGCTCCGCGAACGCCGCGAGCTCGTCCTCCTCGCCCTCGCCGGCCGCGCGCTTGCCCTGTGCGACGAGCCAGCGCGGCAACAGCTCCGCATGCACGCGCGGCAGATCGACCCGCTCGAGCGCGGGCGGATGCTCGGCCTCGTACGTCCGCCGCCCTCGCCAGTCGAGCTCCCCGCGCGCCCATTCCTGCACGCCGGGCACGCGGCTGGCGATGAGCAGCAGCAGCGACGAGAGCATGCCCAGGGCCACCCACCACCCGCGGCGCCTGCCACGGGGGATGGGCTCGTCCTCGTACTCTGCGTGAAGCTCGGCGTCCAACACGGCAGGCCACGGCGGCCGCTCGCGCGACGCGCCGGGGAGCACGGACACCCGCGCGGCGGGTCGGGTTTCGTGAAACCGGCAGTGCTCGCGGATCAATCGATCCGCCGCGCCACGAACACGTCGATCTCCCCGTCGTCTCCCTCGGGCATCACCGCGCGCAGGCGATACGTCTCCCCCTCGTCGTCGGCGAAGTACACCACCGTCTCGCCCGGCTCGAGCCGCAGCTTCTCGTGGGTGGTGTCGCGCATGCCCGCGATCGCCGTGGCGGAGAGCTTGCTGCCGAGGTCGGGGTCGGCAAACAGCCCCGGCTGCGCATACGGATACTCGACCCCGACCGGCAAGTCCTCGGCGCCCACGAACCAGAGGTACGCCCCGCCGTCGTCGCCGCGGCGGTAGTACACGTCGACGGGGTCGTTGGCGTCGCGGAAGTTGCCGAGCAAGAGATCGGACAGCAGCGGCGCCTGCTCCTGCAGGAACGGCCGCACCGCCGCGGTGGCCTCGTCGCCGGTCAGGCCCACCTCCACGTCGCGCACGGTGAACGCCACGCTGGCCGAGCCCTCGGCGAAGTCGGTCCACGGCGTGTGATGCAGCGCGACCTGGGCCACCTCGAGCACGGTCTCCCACAGGTACTGGTCGCCCGGCGGATTGCCGAGGCCGCCCTCCACCTCGTAGTGCACCCAGCCGGGTGGATCGTTCTCCTGGCCGATCTGCACCTGCGCGAGGCCGTTGACGTAGATCGCGAACCAGAGCCGCTGGTCGTAGTCGAGCTTGGCGGCCGCGGTCACCACGTGCTCGAGCTCCCACGGCTGCAGCGCCCACACCGAGGTCTCGTCGACCGGATCGCCGGGCTGGTTGTCCTGGCACGGCGGATCGCCCACGCACGACGGCACGAACCCCAGGTGCTCCTCGAGCCGCACCCGCAGATCCACGCGCAGGTCCTCCGCCAGGCCCTCCAGGCGGAAGCGCTTTGGATCCTCGAAGTGGAACTCGAGCTCGTCGCCGTAGGTGGGACCGACGGTGTCGACGACCACGGTGACGAAGCCCTTGCCGCTGCTGCCGTCGACACCGTCCATGATGCGGAGGTTGGACTCGGCGTCGACCACCATCTGGAAGTCGGGACCGAACACCTCGCCGCTCACCTCGCCCGCGATGACGCCGGGGTGCTCGCCCGACGGGCCGTAGCGATCGGCCAGCGTGGTGAGGTCGGCCAGCGCATCCGCGAGCGTGACCTCGAGCTCGCCCGACGGGCCCACCTCGGGGTGGGTGGCCACGAAGTGGTCGCGCAGCGCGGCGACGAGCGAATCCTCCGACACCATCGGGTCGGTGCGCCCGAGCCCGAGCGCATCGCCCAGCACCTGGCTGAAGGGATCGATCTCCCCCACGCTCGCCAGCGCGTCGACCAGGTTGGCGAGATCCTCGGAGGTGGTGCCGGTGACATCGACGTTGGCCGGCGTCATCGTGAGCAGCCGGACCAGCGCATACTCGGCGCTGGCCTGCCACGGGCTCGCCATTCCGCCGAACGTCTGACCGAGCTCGGTGAGCGAGCAGTCGTGGTGCGGATCGGGGTCGTCTTCCTGCCACGCGTCGCCGCACGCGTTGCGCAGCGCCTCGAGCGTGTTGGCCAAGAGCGGCGAGGGATCGAGGCTCAAGAGCCGAATCGAGGCCGCTTGATCGCCGAACAGCGCCGCCACCTCCGTGCGATCCATGCTGAGCACCAGCGGCGCAGGCTCGACCTCGTTGAGCCGCAGCGGGTAGCTCTCCTCGGGCCCGAATTCCGCGTCGGACAGCGGGCCCGTGCTCGTGGTGTCGCTCGTGCCCGTGCCCTCCGTGGCGCCCGGATCATCCGTGCGGCACGCGAGCCCCCATGCGACCAACGATGCCAGGACCACGATCGAGCGCTTCACGATGTCTGCCACGGTAGCAGCCGCGCTCGCCCAGAACCACGCGATCGGCAGCCTTCAGACATTGCGCAATCAACGCCTGTACCGCTTGGCTGCTTCTCCCGCCTCCGGCTCGGGCTCTCCCGCCTCCGGCTCGGGCTCGGGCTCGACCCAGCGCGGCACTGGTACAGCGAGGCCCTCGACCGGATCCACTGCGTAGGCGCTCGCCAGCGCGCCTCGAAGCGCACCGAGCATCAGCTGGAGCAGCTGCACGCGCGGTAGATCGCGCCGCCGCAACCAGTCCACGCACGCCGCCTCGACGCCGCCGATCCAGCTGCGCAGCGCCAGGCGATACGCGGGGCGCGGGCGGCCGAGGCCCAGGTTGGCGAGGATGATCCCCACGATCTCCTGGCGCGTGGTCTCGAGGATCTCCGCGATGTGTGGGTCGGCACCGAGGCCCCCGGTGACCAGCGCAGCGTAGGCATCGGCGCGATCCTCCACGAACCGCACGTAGGCATCGATTCCCGCCAGCGCGCGGTCGGGCGGCGGCAGCTCGGGGTCGGGCTCGATCGATGCGACCAGCCGTCGCGCCGCGTCGCTCACCACCGCCACGTAGAACGCCCGCTTGCCGCCGAAGTAGTGGTAGAGCAGCCCCTTGGACATGTTGGCGGCGGCCGCGATGTCGTCGATCGAGACCTCGTCGTACGCACGCGTGCCGAACAGCCGCAGCCCCAGATCGAGCAGCTGCGCGCGGCGGCTGTCCATGGCGAGCCGGCTGCGCAGCGGAGCGCCCACGATTTCGAGGATCGCACCGAGTTGACCCGAGTTCAACTCGGTGGTACATCTCGAGAGACGGGCCTCGAGCTCGGGGCTCCGCACGCGCTCACCACTTCTCTTTGCGAAGGAGCCAAAGGACATGCCCGACGGAGCGGCTTCGGCGGTGTTCCCCGTGCGCAAGATGGGATTTTCGTTCGACGAGGTCCCGCGGCGCTGGTTCTACGACAGCGTGCTCGTCAGCGATCTCGTCAACGCGCTGAACCTCCTGTTCCCCGCCGGCGAGCGCTTCTTCGTGCGCAGCGTCAAGCACTACGTGCCGCAGCTGCGCGACCCCGAGCTGAAGGCACGCGTGCGTGCGTTCTTCGGCCAAGAGGGCAGCCACGGCCACGAGCACGAGCGTGCGTTCGAGATCCTCGAGGCGCAGGGCTACGAGATCCGGCGCTGGCTCGCATGGTACGACCGCTTCGCCTACGGCTTCCTCGAGCGCATCGTCCCGCCCAACATCCGGCTCTCGGTCACCGTGGCGCTCGAGCACTTCACCGCCGCGCTCGCCGAGGTCCCGCTCACCCGCGAGTTCTTCGAGCACGTGCACCCGCAGATGCGCGACCTCCTCCGCTGGCACGCCGCCGAGGAGATCGAGCACAAGTCGGTCGCCTTCGACGTGCTCGCCGAGGTCGACCCGCGCTACTGGGTGCGAATGGTGGGCCTCGCGCTCGCCGGCACCACGCTCATGGGCTTCTGGCGCTCGGCGACGAAGATGTTGATCGCGCAGGAGCCCGGCTACACCAGGGCGCAGATGAAGCGCGAGCAGCAGGAAGCCTACGCACGCGGGCAGAACCGCAGGCCGCTCTTGAAGGCGGTGTTCTCGTACGTGCGACCGGGGTTCCACCCCGATCAGATCGACAACCGCGAGCTGGCGCGGGCGTATCTGAGTCGGATCGGGCGGCTCGAGGGGTAGCGAGGCCGATCGCGATCGGGTCGTGGTGCGCTCGACCTGGCGATCGCACGCGCGGACGCCTCGATCAGCTCACCCGCCGCGTTCTCGGCCTGCGCTGGTCGTGCGGGCAGAATGCTCCACCGCGGCCACCGAGCACGAACGGCTCGATCTCCGCGCCGCACACCCGACACGCCTTCCCCACGCGACCGTAGACCCACAGCGCATTCTGGTTCTCGCCGGCGTTGCCATCGGCGTCGCGGTAGTCGCGGAGTGTGGTGCCACCATTGCGCAGCCCTTGCTCGAGCACCTCGCGGACGGCGACGGCGAGGCGCTCCCATGCGGTGGGTGCCAGGCGGCTCGCAGGCAACAGCGGGTGCAGGCGCGCCAGGAACAGCGCCTCGATCGCGTAGATGTTGCCCACGCCCGCGACCACGCGCTGATCCAGCAACACGTCGCGCAGCGGCCGACGGCTCTCGCCCGCCGCGGCGCGCAGGTGCTCGCCGTCGAAGCCCGGCGCGAACGGCTCGGGCCCGAGCTCGCACAGCGGCGACTCGGCCAAGAGCAGCTCCCACGGCCGCGCTCGCACGCCGCCGAAGCGGCGCGGATCCACGTACCGCAGCACGCGATCGTCCTCGAGCCGCAGCTCCACGTGGGTGTGCGGTGGCCGGGGAGCCCCTTCGCGCACCACGTCGAGGCGACCGGTCATGCCGAGGTGCACGAGCAGCCCGAGCGGCTCACCCGCGCCGGACACGAGCCGCCACAGGAGGTGCTTGCCGCGTCGCTCCCAGCGCTGCGGTGTGGCGCCGCGCAGCAGCGCGAGCTGCTCGTCCTGCCAGGCCTCTCCGACCCGCAGCGGCTGCTTGCTGCGCCACACCGACTGCACCGTTGCGCGGAGGCGCGCGCGGGTGAGGCTGCGCCGTACCGACTCGACCTCGGGGAGCTCAGGCATCGTCGTCCTCACCTTCGTTCGACGCCGAGCGCTCGGGCTCATCGTCGTCCAACGCGGCGCCCTCGACCTCGCCCATGCCGTCGGCCTCGCGCGCTCGCTGCAGCGCTGCGAACTCCTCGGCCCCGAGCCGCTCGGGTCGCAGCCGCGAATCCACGCCCGCCTGCTCGCACCACGCCAGCACGCGCTCTCGCGATGCGAGCGCGCCGAGAGCATTGAGCAGCGTCTTGCGCCGCCGCTGAAACGCCGCGCGCACCAGCGCGAGATAGCCCGCTTCGCTCGCCACCTCGCCGCGCGGCGTCGCGCGAGGATCGAGCCGGATCACCGACGAATCCACCCTGGGAGGAGGCAAGAACGCCCCGGGTGGCACATGAGCGATGCCCACGATGTCGCGCACCCGCGAGAGCGCCGCGGTGATCCCCCCATACACCTTGCTGCCCGGCTTGGCGCACAGGCGATCGGCGACTTCCTTCTGGATCATCACCACCCACGACCCCGTGACGGCATGCGCCTCGAGCAATCGAAACAGCAGCGGCCCCGTGAGGTGGTACGGCAGGTTGCCCACGATCTTCGGCGGGCGCGAGCCCGCCGCGGTGGTGTAGTCGAAGCGCACCGCATCGGCTTCGTGCAGAACGAATCGCGGGTGCTCGCCGAGCTCGGCGCGCAGCACCTGGCATAGATCGCGGTCACGCTCGATCGCCCACACCTCCGCGCCCGTCTCCAAGAGGTGTGCGGTGAGCGTGCCGAGCCCCGCACCGATCTCCACCACGCGATCCTCGGGGCCGAGCCCGGCGGCCGCGACGATCGCCGCATGCACCGAGGCATCGCGCAGGAAGTGCTGTCCCCACTGCTTGCGCGCGGCCAGGCCGTGGCGGCGCAACACCCGATCGGGAGGCTCGATCACGGTGCCTGCATCCGAGGGTCGTCGAGCGCGAGGCTGGTGTGCACCTCCACCCCCACGGTGAGACCGGCCTCGAGCCGCGCGGCCGCGGCCGCGCCGATCATGGCGGCATTGTCTCCGCAGTAGCGCAGCGGCACCGCATCGAACGCGAAGCCATGCGCTGCCGCGGCCTCCTCGGCCGCGCGTCGCAGCGCGCGGTTGGCCGCCACGCCGCCCACGATGTGCAGCCGCTCGCGCCCCGTCCGACGCAGCGCGAGCCGAGCCTTGCGGATCAGCACGTCGACCACCGCGGCCTGGAACGACGCGCACAGGTCGACCAACGCCTTGCGCGAGTCGGGCTGGCCGTGGCGGTCCACGTGTACCCGCACCGCCGTCTTGAGCCCCGAGAACGAGAACTCGAGGTTGTCGCGATCGGCCATCGCCCGCGGCAGCGGCACCGTGCTCGCATCGCCCTCGGCCGCGAGGCGATCGATGATCGGCCCGCCGGGGTAGCCCAGGCCCAAGAGCTTCGCGACCTTGTCGTAGGCCTCGCCCGCCGCGTCGTCACGCGTGGCACCGAGCATTCGATAGCGGCCGAGCCCCGCGACGTCGACGAGCTCGGTGTGCCCGCCCGAGACCAACAGCGCCACGTGGGGACACAAGGGTCGCGCGGGCCGGGTCTCGTCGCCGAGGAACGCCGAGAACAGGTGCCCTTCCATGTGGTGCACGCCCACCACCGGCAGCCCCGTCGCGAGCGCGAGGCCGCGGGCCATCTGCACGCCCACCAGCAGCGCGCCCACCAGGCCCGGGCCCTCGGTCACCCCGATCGCATCGAGCGCTTCGAGCCCGACACCCGCTCGCGCCAGCGCCTCGTCGACCACCGGCACCACCGCGCCGAGGTGGTAGCGGCTCGCGAGCTCGGGCACCACGCCGCCGAAGCGACCGTGGATCTCGATCTGCGAGCGCACCACCGAGGCGAGCACGTGGCTGCCCTCGACGACGGCGGCGGCCGTCTCGTCGCACGAGCTCTCGATCGCGAGCACGCGAGCTGGGCGGGCCCGATCGGACGCGGGTTCGTCGGCGGCGGGAGACATCGAGCCGTTCGCGGCGCTAGGGTTGGACGTCCCCGAGCACGGCCTCGAGCTTGCGGACCATGCGCTCGACGGCGGGGGCGAGCTCGGACGACGGCGCGAGCTCGAGGAAGCGCCGGTACTCCGCCACCGCTTGCGCCGTATCGCCGCGCTCCTGGCGAACGACCGCCAGCGCGAGGTGGCCCTCGGGATTCGTCGGATCGGCTTCGACCGAGGCCTCGGCCGCCGCGAGCGCCTCGTCGAGCTTGCGCTCCTCCACGAAGAGGTTGGAGCGCAGCACCAGCGCGCGGGTGTTCTTGGGCTGGGCCGCGAGCACCGTGTCGAGCTCCTGGTGCGCGTCGACGCGCCGGCCTCGCTCGAGCAGACGCGCGGCGCTGGCCAGGCGCTCGTCGACCGTGGCGGTCTCGGGCAACGGCCCGATTCGATCGCCGTGCTTGCCGGCCTCGACGTTCGTGACCTGCCCCTTGTCCTGCTTGCCCGGTGTGGGCTTCGGCGTGTCTTCCTTCACGAGCGCATAGGTGACCGTCGCCGCCGCGATCAGCAGGAAGATCGCCGTCGCGACGCCGAACGAGCGCGGCTGCGCCGTCGTGTCCCGTCGCTCGCCCTCCCGGTGGTCGGGGCCGCGCCATAGCCCGGATTCCTGGACGGGCTGGGAGACCTTGACGCCGATGGGCTCGAACCCGTCCTCGGCCTCCTGCGGCGTCTCGCGATCGGCGACGTCGGTGCGATTGGTCAGCGCCGGCCCCGGCAGCGTGTCCGACTGCGAAGGCGGTCGGGTGTCCTCGACGGCGAGCGCGAACAACGACGGAGGCACCTCGATCTCGAGCGTGGGCCGCTGGTCGTCGAACGAGGCATCGGTGATCCCGAGCGCCGCCGGCGAGCTGCCGATGGAGCCATAGCGGGAGAGCTCCTCGAGCGAGAGATCACCGGCGTAGCGCGGCGGCTCCTTGGGCTCGGGAATCGGGCGACGACTGATGTCGAACGCACCCTTGGCCTGCGCTCGCAGCACGCCGATCGGCGGATTCACCTGGCCCGACTGCGGTGCGATGAGCTGCGTGGTCCCGGTGCGGCCTGGCCCCCAGCCGCCGAGCACCGGCGACTCCACGGCGGTGTCGCCGGGATCGGGCTCGCTCGCCAGCGTGGTCGAGTACCTGTCGTCGTCGAAGGACTCGGCCGCCGTCTCGCCCTCCTTCGCGCCCGGCTCGGTCCCGAGCTCGGAGGGTCTCGCTGCCTCGCCCGGCGCTCGACTCGGCGAGTCACCCGTGCCCGCGGGCTCTCGGACGCTCACTGCATCACGCACGGGCTCTCGTGCCGTCGCCGTGTCGCGCGCGGGCTCGCGAGCCGTCGATGTGTCTCGCACGGGCTCGCGACCGAGCGACGTGTCGCGCACGGGCTCGCGAGCCGTCGACGTGTCCCGCACGCCCCCGAGCTCGCGGCCCGTCGACGCATCCCGGCTCGTTGCCGCCTCGCGACTGGCGAGCGAGGGCTCTCGCGCGATCGCCCATGGCTCGCGGACCTGGCTCGTGGTGGTGGGCTCGCGCGCCGCGGGCTCGCGCGCAGTCGCCCACGGCGGAACGGTCGGCTCGCGGCTCGCGGGGGCGGCATGCGGACCCGACGACGCTTTCGCCAGCGGAGGCGGCAGGAACCTGGGAGCCGCCGCCGGAGCCGGAATCGGTGCCTCGGTATGCGGCGAGAGGTCGAGCGGCTGCACCGCTCCCGCCTCCGCGTCGTGAGGCTCGACCGCGCCGGCCTCGGGATCGTTGGACTCGAGCTCACTGAGCTCGGAGTCGAGCAGCCGCACCACGGCCGAATCTGCCGCTTCCGCCTCCGCATCGAGCGGCCGCACCGCTCCCGCCTCCGCGTCGAGCGGCCGCACTGCTCCCGCCTCCGCATCGAGCGGTCGCACTGCTTCCGCCGCCGCGTCGAGCGGTCGCACTGCTTCCGCCGCCGCGTCGAGCGGCCGCACTGCCCCGGCTTCCACATCGAGCGGGGCAATCGCACCTTCTTCAGCCGCTCCGCTGCGGGCCTCAGCCACTCCGCTACGGGCCTCAGCCGCTCCGCTACGGGCCGCGACGCCAGACGAGGCCATCGGATGAACCGTCACGGGCGTCGTCATCCGCGACCGCGCCACGTCCACCGCGTCACTCGTCGGCTCGCGCAGTGGCACCAGCGGTGGACCGGAACCGGGCATGGGAAAGCGCCCGCGCGGCGGCGCGTCGATGCCGTCCTGCAACGCCATCACGCGTCGATGCAGCGTGTGCGTCACCGGTCGCTCGGACGGCGCCACGTCGTCGAGCGGCACCAGCCGCGAGCCGAACGCGGGGTGCGGCGCCGAGTCCTCGGGGATGCCGGGCTCGAGCACCGTGTCCTCGTGCTCCTCTTCGTCGGCGCGGAGCTGCGGGAACGGGGCCGGGAAATTGGGCGGGGGCGGCAGCGCGTCGAGGGCCTGGTCGGTCGGGCTCGGCGGTGGCGCGGTCGCCTCGCGTCGCAGCGCGCGGGACGGCGAGTTCCACTCCTCCAGGCCCAGCGCCACCGAGGCGGTCGGCGGCGGCTCGACGCGCTCGTCCTCGGGCGCGCCCTCGAAGGGCGTCAAGAGCCCCTCGAAGAAGAACGTGGAGATCTGCGTCAGCGCCTCGATGTCGTCCTGGCCGCTCTCGTCGACCACCTCGATGATCGTGCGGCGGCCGTCGAAGTGGTGGAGGATCGCGAGCTGCTCCTCGCTGAGGTCGGCCCTGCGGTCGGCGAGCTGCTCGGGATCGGGGGAGAGCAGCGAGTCGAGCGGGGGCAGCTGCTCCATCAGCCGGCCCCACTCGTCCACGCGGCGCATGCCTTCCATCAGGATCGCCTGCGTGCTCTCGTGGATGACCTGGTGGCGGTTGACCGGCTTGAACTCGACGTCGAAGTGGCCGTCGGAGAGCCCCAGCAGGCGGTAGATCGCGGGCTCGCCCTGCAGCCGGCCCATCTCGGCGTCGATGATGGCGCCCTCGCGAAACCACACCGTCGCCTCGCCGAGCTCGGTGGTCAGCGAGATCGTCCCCGTCTTGCGGCTGATCTCGATCGTCTGCACGAGGTCGACGACCGCCATGTCGGCGAGCTGGCCGCTGAACTTGGTGCGCGCCGCGTCCTTCTTCTCGAGCCGCTCGTGCTGCTTGCGCTGCAGCAGCATCGTGACGCGCGTGGTGATCTCCTTGATGTAGATCGGCTTGGTCAGGTAGTCCTCGACCCCGAGCTCGAGGCCGCGGACCTTGTCCTCGATGGACTTCTCGCTGGTGAGGAAGATGAAGGGGATCAGCTTCCAGCGCTGATTGCCCTTGACGTCCATGCAGAAGTCGAAGCCGTCGCGACCGGGCAGGCGCGTGTCGGAGATGATGAGGTCGGGCTCGGCGTGCTGGAGGAACTCGAGCGCCTCCTCCGACGACTCGGCCGGCGTGATCGAGAAGCCCGCCTTGCGCAGGCTGACCTCCAGCACTCGCCGGTTCCGCGCGTCGCCGTCGACGATGAGGAGGTTCTGCCGCGCCATGGCTTCACTCTCCCGGCGCTACCGGGCCAAGCACGACCGGGCCAAGCGCGTCATGCCGCTCACCGACGAGCGCCGACGCCTCGCGGGCCGGCAGCCGCCAAGACGGCCGAGTGTTGCTCGCCTTGCGTGCGCGCGCCACGGAGAAACTGCGCGACCATAGCAATCGGCGGAAGCGCACCGCAAGTGATCGGGGTGAATCGGGGCCATCACGACGGCCCCGCGCGGACAGGCGATCCCTGACGCAACGCGTCGAGACGCGAGCATGCCGACGAACCGCTCGTGGCGAGGAAGGACGCCCCCGCGAAAACGTGGCGGAGCAGCCTGGCACCCGAGACGCGGCAGACGGGTTGGCGGGTCGTTTGGGTCAGCGGCCAGGGCCACGTACGATGCCGCCTCGAATGGCGAACGAGGGCGAGCCGAAGGGGCTGCACGGGTCGACGGGTCGCTCGCGAATCCTCGCGGTTCCCGTGACGCTGGGGGTGATCGTGCTCTGCGTCGCGGCCTTCGTGTCGTCCCTCGCCGCTTGCGCATCCAGCGCCGAAGCACCCGCCGATGTCCTGACGGGATCTTGGCTTCGCCTCGAGGGCTGCGAAGACACGCTTGCGACGATGGGTGCCCTCCGCCTCTCCGACCTATGGCTGGACGGCTCCTGGTGGCGCGTGATCACCGCTGGCTTTCTCCATGGATCATGGCTGCACCTGGCCTTCAACGTGTGGAGCACATGGGTGGTCGGTGACTGGGTCGAAGCCACCTGGGGCCACGCGCGCACGGCGCTACTCTTCCTCCTCTCGAGCGTGATTGGTTGCCTGGCCTCCGCCGCCTGGGTCGAGGCTCCGATGGTGGTAGGTGCCTCCGCCGGCATCATGGGAATGGCCGGCGCCCTGCTCGTAGGACGGGTCTTCGGACGAGGCCCCGTGAAGGACGAGCTCCGCGCCCTCTCGCCAGGCGTGCTCGGAGTCTGCCTCGCATTGCAGGTGGCCCTCGGATTCTTCGTCTCCGTGATCGCGCAAGCCGGCCACCTCGGTGGCCTGGTCGCCGGGGCTCTATTGGGTCTCGCATGGTCCGGCCGCGGAATGCTCCTGGGAGCCGTCGCCAGAGCCGGGGTGGCTGCAACGCTCGCGGGTTTGGTGATCGCGGCAAGCCATCCCGAGGGACGCCCCAAGCACGACGAGCTGCTCGGCTATGCCCTACTCGACCGCAACAGGGACGCCGAAGCCGCCACCGCATTCGATCGAGCCCTGGCCCAACGCCCCGACGACACCGAGCTGGCCAACGCCGTCGCCTACGCCCTCGCAAAGGCCGGCAAGCATCTAGACCGAGCAGAGGTGTTGGTCAGGCAGTCGCTCGAGGCCGACCCGGACAACGCGGACTACCTGGATACCTTGGGATGGATTCTGTGCCGCCGGGGGCAGGCAGACGCCGGCCTGATAGAGCTGAAGCGAGCATCAGAAGCCTCCGACGGCGCGGTAGAAGAAATCGAGAGCCACCTGGAGGAGTGCAAGGGATCCAAGGCCGAGTAGTGTTTCACGTGGAACACCGGCATGGAGAAGGCCCAGGTAGAGCCAGAGATCGAGTAGTGTTTCACGTGGAACAGTCGGCATGAAAGGCCGCAGACGGGGCCGAAGCACCGCCGGGTTGGATTCGAACGAGAGGGTTGGAGTGGTGCGGGATCGGAACCGACGCGAGGTTGGAGCGGGCGCGAGGTTGGACCACAGGCGCGAGGGTGGAGCGGGAGCGAGGTTGGACCGGGCGCGAGGGTGGAGCGGGAGCGGGGGTGGAGCGGGAGCGGGGGTGGAGCGGGGCGAGGTTGGAGCAGGCGCGAGGTTTGGAGCAGGCACGAGCCTGAAAGCGGCGTGAGCCGGAAGCGGCGCGAGCCGGAAGCGGCGCGAGCCGGAAGCGGCGCGAGCCGGAAGCGGCACGAGCCGGAAGCGGCGCGAGCCGGAAGCGGCGCGAGCCGGAAGCGGCGCGAGCCGGAAGCGGCACGAGCCGAAGCGGCGCGAGCCTGGAGCGGCGCGAGCCTGAAGCGGCGCGAGCCTGAAGCGAGGACTGAAGCGACGGCACCGCCGTAGGCGATGAACGAGAGCCCGCGATGTGTTTCACGTGAAACACTCCGCCCAGCACCAGCGCCGGCACGTCCGACAGCCGGGACCGGGTGATCCTGAGCCGCAAGGGGTTGCTCTCGCACCAATGCGAGCGCCCCACAAGCCGCCACGAACCACCCCTTCCCCTTGCGCTCGTCCCCCGCCCGTCCAGGCGCGAGGACTGGTGCGAGGGCAACCCCTTGCGGCTCAGGGTCACCCGGTCCCCGCACTACCCCAACCCCCTCTTCGCTTTTTTCACCCCCACCTCCCTTCCACCTCCCTTCACCCCTCCCCCACCAAAAATCCCATCACCCCCCACCGCGATCCCCGCACCACCGCCACCGGCCGTCTCTCCCCCACCCTCTCCGCCCCCAACTCCACGTGGCAAAGCACCATCCCACGTGGAATCTCCACCTCCTGCGCCTTCCGCACCCACTCCAACGGCGAAAACACCGCCCGACACGACAACACGAAGAACCTCTCTTTCCCCCGTGCCCCTACCCCGCCTACCACCTCATTACTCCACGTGGGAATCGGCCATCTCCCTCGGATCACCCGCCCTTTCCCCATCCCAACCGCCGCCACCCCCAGCTCCAAGAACGCCGCCCGCTTCTCTCGCGGCTCGATCAAAACCACCTCGCACCCCCGCACCGCCGCCACCACCAACCCCGGCAGCCCGCCTCCGCTCCCCACGTCCACCCAGCAGCACCCCGCGTCCACCGCCCTCACTCGCTCCACACACGCCACGCACTGCAGTCCTTCTTGGACGTGCTCCCACAGCGCCTCGGAATCCGTCGACCCGACCAAGCTCATCGCCCGCCCGTATCGCTGCCACAGCCCAACCAGCCGCTCGAGCCGCGTCCATGACTCGCTGCTCACCGCCAGCCCCACCGTGCCCGTCCACGCCTCGAGCTCCGCCCGCGTCACGCCTGCCATCTTGCCACGCCCGCGTTGGTCTATGCTCCCCCGCCATGGACGCCACCCAGCGCGCCCGCCTGCGACTGCGCGAGCTCGAGGCCGCAGGGCTCCTGCGCCGCCCCCCCGCGATCGCAGCGCGCCGCGGCGTCCGTTACCAGCTCGACGGCCGCGACGTCGTGGGCCTGTGCAGCAACGACTATCTCGGCCTCGCCGTCGAGCCCATGCCTGCGAGCGCCCCCGCGCGCTCCGCCGGTGCCGGTGCCTCGCGCCTCATCTGCGGCGACCTGCCCGACCATCGCGAGCTCGAGGCCCGCCTCGCCGCGCTCGCGGATGCCGAGGACACCGTGCTGTTCCCCAGCGGCTTCCAGCTCAACGTCGGTGTGCTGCCCTCGCTGCTCGAGCCCACCGACCTCGTCGACAGCGATACGCTCAACCACGCGAGCCTGATCGACGGCATGCGCCTCGCTCCCGTGCGCCCCAACATCCTCGCCCATGCGCACGCGCCCGCGCCACGGCCCGCCCACGCCGAGGCCGTGCACTGGTGGATCACCGAGTCCGTCTTCTCGATGGATGGCGATCGCCTCGATCCCGCGGCCGCGCGCTGCCACCTCGACCGCGGCGGAGCGATGTACGTGGACGAGGCCCATGCGCTCGGCCTGTTCAAGGGCGGTCGCGGCTGGCTCGGTCACCACGACGTTCGGCCCACCGCGCTGGTCGGGACCCTGAGCAAGGCCTTCGGGTGCGCCGGGGCGTTCATCGCCGCGTCGGCCCCGCTGTGCGCGCTGGTCCGCAATCGGGCGCGCAGCTTCGTGTTCAGCACGGGCACGAGCCCGGTGCTGGTGGCCTGCATCATCCGAGCGCTCGAGCGCGTGACCGGGCCCGAGGGCGAGCTGCGTCGCGAGCGGCTGTGGTCCAACGTGCGGCAGCTTGCCCGCGCGCTCGAGCTGCACGACGACGATCCTCCCTCGCCGATCTTCCCGGTGCTGGTGGGCGACAACGATCGCGCGGTCGGCCTCGCCTCGCAGCTGCTCGCGCTGGGTTGGCATGTGCAGGCGATCCGACCGCCCACCGTGCCCGTCGGGACCGCGCGCCTGCGCTTGACGGTGACCGCTGCCCATGAGCCGGCCGAGCTCGATGCATTCGCGGAGGATCTGCGCCGCGTGCTCGCGCGGGCCGAGCTGCCGCTACGCATCGAGCGAGGGACGACCTCGCCGGCACGAGCCGCGTCGGAGACCGCCGGCTCCACGACGCCGAGCACCACCCGCGCTCGCCGGCCGGCCTGACGACCAAGCGATCGACGTGGCCACGCGCATCTTCATCGTTGGCACCGACACCGGCGTGGGCAAGACGGCCGTGACCGCCGCGCTGCTGCGCACGGCGAACGCCCGCGGGCTGAAGGTCGTGCCGTTCAAGCCGGCCCAGAGCGGGAGCGACCGACCTTCCGACGCGGAGCGCCTCTTGTCGGCCGCAGGGTTGCCGCAGGGCGAGCTGACCGCCGCGTGTCCGCTGCGCTACGAGCAGCCGCTAGCGCCGGGGCTGGCGGAGGATCCCTCGCTGTTCCTCGGCGCGCGACCCAAGCCCTTGCTCGCTGGTGGTACCGAGAACGCGCTCGCTCGCGTCGCGGCGGCCCTCGCTGCCTGGGAGGCGCGGCACTGCCCCACGCTCACGCTGGTGGAAGGCGCGGGCGGGCTGCACGTGCCGATGCCCGGCGGGACGTGGCAGCCGGCGTGGATCGCTGCGCTCGCTCCGTGGACGATCGTGGTCGGACGCGCGGGCCTCGGCACGATCAACCACTGCTCCTCCACGATTGCCGGGCTGCGCGCGCTGGGTCGACCGCCGCTCGGGTTCGTGCTCTCGCAGACCACCGCGGAGGCCGATCCCTCGACGGCCGACAACGCCGCCGTCATCGCCACGGCGAGCGAGCTGCCGCACCTCGGCACGCTGCCCCACGGCCCCGAGCCCGCGCTCGCACCTGCGCTGCTCGACGCGTTGCTCGCCTGTCTGCCGCGCTGAGCGGATCACCGCTTCACTTGCCGATGCAGAAGCGGGCGAAGATCGACGCCAGCACTTCCTCGCCCACCGGCCCCAGCGCGCTGCGACCGGTGATCTCGCCCAGGCGTGACTCGGCCACGCCGAGGGCGAACGCGGCGAGCTCGAGGCGATCGTCGTGGCGCAGGTGCTCGCGTGCCTCCTCGAGCGCGGCCAATGCCTCGCAGGCCCGCTCGCGGTGCCGCGCGAGGCCGATCCACGCCTGCTCGGCGTCGCTGCGAAACCACCCGCGCAGTGCCTCGCGCACGGCATCGAGGCCCTCGGTCGGGACCCCCGGGCGCATGCTCACGCCGAGCTGCTCGGGGCGGCGACAGCCGTGGTCGCGCTTGCTCTCGATGCGAACGATCGCGGCACCACGAGCTTCCGCCAGCAGCCCGTCGTCCGCAGCGTCGGCATCGGCGGCCTCGATCCACAGCACCACGTCGGCGCCCTCCACCTGCGCACGGGAGAGCGCGACGCCGGCCTGCTCGATCGCCTCGGCGCCCTCGCGCAGACCTGCGGTGTCGACGAGCACGCAGCCGTAGCGGTCGAGCTCGAGCTCGGCCTCGACGTAGTCGCGCGTCGTTCCGGGCTGGTCGGCGACCAGCGCACGCGGCCGGCCGAGCAGCGCGTTGAACAGCGAGCTCTTGCCGGCATTGGGCGGGCCGGCCAGCACCACCCGCGCCTTCGTGCGTGCGCGACGGCCAGCCTCGAAGCGGTCGAGCCAGCGCACGATGGCCGCCGCACGCTCGGCGGCCTCGTCGCTCCAGCGTCGGGCATCGCTCGGATCGACGTCTTCGGGGAAGTCGAGGTTGGCCTCGAGCTCGGCGCGCAGCTCCACGAGCCCGCGGCGCTCGAGCTCCACGTCGCGCCCGAGCTCGCCTGCGGCCAGGCGGCGCGCCTGCGCGAGCGCGGCGTCGGTGCGGGCCCCGATGATGGCCGCGATGCCCTCGGCCTGGTCGAGGCCGAGCCGGCCGAGCTCGAACGCCCTCCGCGAGAAGTCACCCGCGCCCGCCGCCCGGCCGCCGTGCTCGAGCACCGCTCGCACCACGGCGGCGACGTTGCGCTCGCCCGCGTGCACGTGCAGCTCGACCACGTCCTCGCCCGTGAACGAGGCGGGGCCGGGCATGAAGACCACCAAGCCGTCTTCGTGCTCGCCGCCCGCGAGCTGGATCCGGCGTCGCACGAGCCGCCGTGACGCGGGCAGCTCGCCCTCCACCACCGCCTCCGCGAGCGCTCGCGCCCGCGGGCCGCTCAGCCTCACGATCGCCACACCGCCATCGGGTCGCCCCGTGGCCACCCCCACCAGCGTCTCTCGCTCCATTGGCTAGTGCCGCCGGCGGGCGACGATGGTGCCTGCGATCTCCACGATGAGCTCGAGGTCGTCGAGGTCGACGCGATGGAGGAGCGTGTTCAGCCGTGCGCGCAGGTTGGCCTCGGGGCTGGCCTGGTTGAGGCTGGGAACGTCGGGCAAGAGCGCGGAGACGCTGAGGCCCATGCCCTCGGCGATGCGCAGCAGCGTGCGGAGGCCCGGGCTGCTGTAGTGCCCGTTCTCGAGCCGCGAGACCATGTCGGTGGCGATGCCCGCGGCCTGGGCCAGCACCTGCTGCGTCATCCCCCGCTCTTCGCGGAGGCTTCGCAGCCGGTGGCCCAGCTCGCTCATGTAGGCCTTCTCGTGGTGGGTGCGGGTCGACTGCGCCTCCTCGCGCGCACTCGGCCGGAGCTCCTCCTCCTCGTCCCCCATACTGATCAAGGTGCCACATCCTGCGGCCAGCGGCGATACCTTCGCGCGATCGATCGAGCGTGCACGCCGAGATCGGCGGCCCGTGGAACGATCGTTCCGCGCGGTGGGGGCTGCTTCGCCAGTACGGCTAACCGTCGTTCGCGGCCGCTGCTTGGTCGTGCAGCTGGTTGCGCAAGGCGTGCAGCGTACGTTCGAGCTCGAGTAGGCGCTGCTGCGCCTGTGCCCGCCGGTGCCCGGCGTCGGGGGCGGCGTCGTCCCCCAGCCGCTCGCGCGCCCGCTCGAGCACGGCCACGAGCTGGCGGCCGAGCGCCACGTTGGCCAGCACCAGGTGCTCCTCGACCGCGGCCACGTGCTGCTCGATCACGCGGCGGATGCTCTCGCGCAGCGCGTCGCTGGCCCGCTCGAACGCACCGGGCAGCTCGGCCCGCGCGCGCGCCCGGGCCTCGCGGAGCGACCGCTCGCGCAGGACCACGGTGGCGAGTGGCCCGGCCACGGTCATCGCGAGCCCGGCGGCCAGGCTGCCGAAGTACATCACCGCGGTGCCCACCAGCCCCACCACCACGAGGCCGGCCTCGAGCACCACCGACGGTGGATCGATGTAGATCGGCGCACCACGAAAGCCCAGCCGCATGGTGGCCTGCCACAGCCGCCGCCTGGCCTGCTCGCCGTGGGTGCGAATGGCCTGGCGCGTGAGCTCGTCGAGGTCGACCCGCAGTCGCTCGGACTCGTCGCGCGCGAACGCAAGGAAAGCGTCGTGGAGCGAGCCGGGGAGGTAGTGCGAGAGCGTGCGGAGGTCGGCGGCCTCGATGCATGCCAGCGTGCTCGCCCGCAGGTCGTCGCGGAAGCGGTCGACGCGGGCCTCGCTCTCCTGCACGAGCTTGGCCTGGCCCTGGCCGAGCTGCTCGCGCAGCGCCACGAGGTCGGACTCGTGGTCCACGACGTCGCGCTCGATCGCCCGGATCTCGCGGCGCAAGGCGAGCTCCTCGAGCGTGAGCGCCCTGGCCGCGATCGCGGCGTTGTGGGCCAGGAGCGTGGCGTGGCGGGCCAGGCTCGCGCGCGCGCGCGCCGGTAGCACGTCGGCATGGCCCTCGGCGATCTCGATGAGGCGCCGTCGCAGCCGGCGGACCTCCTCGATGCCCGACGAGGCCTCGCCCGGCCGGCGCAGCGCACCACGGGCGTCGGTCTGGAACACCTCGATGGCAGCGTCGCCCCCCTCGCCCGCGAGCCCCCGCACCTCGCGGCGCAGGTACTCGACCAACAGCGGACGATCGGGCTCGTCGACGAGGTCGATGCGGTTGATCACCAGGAGCAGCCGCGCGCCCGAGCCCTGCAGGCCACCCACCGCGGCCACGGCATCGCGCAGGAACGCCAGCTCGGTGCGATTGAGCAGCTGCGTGGCGTCGAGCACCAGCACCAGCACGTCGGCCCGCGGCAGCTCGCCGCGGCTGATCGCGCCGCGCACCCGCTCCATGTCGTTCATGCCCGGGGTATCGATGAGCTCGAGGGTGGGGGGTAGCGCCCCCTTGCCCACCACGAGCTCGAGCGTGGCCCCTGGCTCGGCCTTGTCGCGGCCGGTGGCGAGCGCGGCGAAGCGCTCGGCGTCGAGCGGCTCGCGAACGACCCCGAAGGCCTCGGCTTCGACGGCCGGCCTTGGTGATCCGCCGTGGTCGTCGGCCCCTCCTGCGTCGGTGCCCGCGCTCGATGGCTCTGCACGAGCTTCGCCTTCGCCACCGGTATCGACGGGCTTGCTGCGCTCGCGCCACAGATATCGACCGGGGCCCTCGCCCACGCGCACGGTGGCCACGGCTCCGGTGGTGGGCGTGACCCCGGTGGGCAAGACGTCGTCGCCGAGGATCGCGTTGATGAGCGTGCTCTTGCCTTGCTTGATCTCGCCCAGCACCACCGCGCGTACGCGATGGTCGTCGAGCCGGCGGCGGGTATCGGCCTCGATGGTGCGCGCGAGCTCGGGCAACCCGAGCTCGGTGGCGATGCCGGCGAGCGTCTGGGCGTGACCGAGGAGCACGGCCCGTGCCTCGGTCGGAGCGGCATCGGGAGTGGCGGTGGATGTGGTGGTCATGGCTGCTCGTCGCTGCGCTCGAAGGTGGACGCGGAGAGGGTGACGGCGGGCGCGAGGCTCAAAGCAGCCCCAGCTTGCGCGTCAGCCGTTGGTCGCAGCGAGCGAGGGTCCAGGCCTCGCGCAGCGCGTGCTCGAGCCGAGCGGCGCGCTCGGGGTCGAGGGCGGGAGCCGACGGCTCGGCCTCGCCGGCCGAGCCCGCTTCGGCCTCACCGGCCGCGGCCTGGCCGGCCTTGCCCGGCTTGGCCCGGGCACCGGCCTCGGCCTCGCTCGGCTTGCCCGGCTTGGCCCAGTCTCGACCCGAGCGCTCGCTTGCCTCACCCGCCTCGTTGGCGCCTTGGCTCGCATCGCTGGCCTCGGCTTCGTCGGCCTCGCTCTTGTGGCGGCGCTGGTAGCCCTCCATGCGCATGGCGAGCCGACCACCGAGCTTGATCGCGCCGTCGAACGCGGCGGCGAGCTTGCGGCTGAGCGAGTCGAGCTCCTCCTCGCGGCCGGGCGGCGCGATCGCCCAGCCGGCGTCTTCGGTCGCGAGCACCCGACGGCGAGCCATGATCCCCGAGCGATCGAAATCCTCCAGCGCGTGACGCCGGAGCTCCGGCGAAGGCCAGCGCGGCATCCAGGACACGTGCTCCGCGTCCTGGCGCTCGATGGCCCGCAGCGCCGCCGGCATCGACGCCACGGCCACGAGCCCGGCGCGGTCGGCCGAGAACACCGCGACCTTGGCCCACGGGCGCAGCAGCCCTCGCACCATCCTGGTGATCGTGCGGCGGCCTTCGTCGTGCGCGCCGGTGCCGGTGCCACGGTGCGCCATCAAGTGCGCGGCGAAGATCGGCCCGTGATCGCACTGCAGGTGACCGAGGCTCGCGGCGAGCACGAACGTACGCTCGTCGGCGGGCAGCGCCATCACGCGGTCGAGGTCGAGCACGAGCCAGTGCATGCTGCCCTTGGTGGTGCCGAGCGGGGTGATCGTCGGCCACTGCGAGGCGACCTCGGGCCGTAGCAGCCGCAGCGTGGGCAAGGGAGCGCGCAGCAGGTGGATCAGCCGGGCGACCTCTTCGAGCAGCACCGTCGGCGGCGCCTTGCGCTGCGGGCGGAGGCTGTCCTCTTCGAGGCCGAGCATCAGGCGGCTCCAGCGGCGATCGACCGTCCGCATCAGCGGGTCGCCCACGGTGGAGCCCGACAGCCACTGCGCGCGGCGCAGGTCCACACCGTAGGCGTAGGCGATCCGCGCCAGGCGCTGCTCGTAGGCTGCCAGCTCGCGGCGCTGGAGGAACTGGGGGAGATCCGCGGCGATGTGGACCACGGCCGGTAGCATAGCCCGCACCTGGGCCCAACCTGCCAGCGACCTTCGGCGCCGCAGGCGGACGACCACCACGGGCCCCCCTACGCCATGGCAGCCAGCGATTGCGGCGCTGGGTGCACGCGCGGTATCTCGTGGCCGCCGTGAGCACGCCCGCCGTTCCCCGAGCCGACCTCCTGGACGTGGAGATCCCCAAGTCGGTGTGGGCCCGCAGCGGGCGGCCGCTGCAGGGACGACTGTCCCGCATCATGTTCGCGACCACGTTCGTGCTGGCTGGCCTCGCGATGCCGTGGCCCGCCGTCTCCATCGCGCTGGTGGTGATCGGGGTGCTGGGCTTCGTGTTCGTGCCGGTGATCACCGACCTCATGATCGCTCGCCGCGAGCCCGCGATCCGGGCCGCCACCAAGGACACCGCGCAGCGGATGCTCGACACGCTCGACAAGTCGGTGCTGGTGTCCGCGTTCGCCCCCGATGCCTGGGTCACGCTGCAGCGCGGGCGGCTTGCCCTGGCCAAGGGCGACGGGCGGGCGGCCGCGCAGGCCTTCGCCGACACCGCGCGGATCGTCCGCGACCCGAGCATGCCCGCGCTGCGCAGCGCCCAGGCGCATGCCTTCATGCTGGCCGGCGATCGAGTGGCCGCGCGCGAGCAGCTCGTGGCGCTCGAGGAGGCCGGTGCGCTCTCGCCTCGCGATCGCCTCGACCTCGGCGTGGTGATGCTGGGCGAGACGGCGCGAGCCGAGCAAGCGCGCGCGCACCTACAGGCTGCCCTCGCGGACCTCGACAGCCACCCGCAGGCCGCCGCCGCGCTGGCCGTGGCGCTGGCGCGGGCCGACGAGCACGAGCGTGCGCTCGAGCTGGTCGAGAAGGCCGAGGCCCAGGCCCAGGCCGACGATGCGCTGACGCAGGATCTGATCAAGCGCGCTCACAAGGCGCTGCGGCCGGCGAAGAAGAAGCAGCGGCGCAAGGGGTGAGGACTGGAACACCGCGGCCCGCGCACGTCGCGAGGCCGGATGCTACGCTCACCGAGCATGCTCGCTTCAGGTGCCCTACCGCGCCGACCCAAAGCCGACACGCTCTCCATCGAAGACCTCGTGGCCGCGGTAGTCGACGACAAGCGGATACGCGTCCCACGCTTCCAAAGACGCTTGCGATGGGGCGCAGAGGACGTTCGCAATCTCCTCGACAGCATCTATCGGGGCTATCCCGTGGGCAATCTATTGCTCTGGGAGAAGGATGCTCCGGCTGCCGAGGTCGTGCTCGGCCCCTTGCGTATCGAGGCCCCCAAGCGCAGCAGTGCCTGGTTCGTGGTGGACGGCCAGCAACGCATCACGGCCCTGGTCGCAGCCCTGCATCGAACCGATACTCACGGTGAAGATCCGTTCTTCATCTACTTCGACCTGGATGCGCAAAAATTCCTCATCCCGCCGCGGGGTAAGAAACCCCTGCCCACATGGCTGCCTGCGAGCCGATTGCTCGATGCGGTCGTGCTCAACGCTTGGCTCATCGAGCGGTTTCCGAACGATCCCCAGGTCCAAAAGGTGGCGCTGGAGGTCGGCCGTCGCGTCCGCGAATACCGAATCCCAATCTATGTGGTGGAGACCGACGACGAAGCGGTGTTGCGCGAGATCTTCCGGCGTGCGAACCGACATGGTGCAGCGATGACCCAGGCAGAGGTCTTCGATGCCCTGGTGGGGAGCGCATCCTCATCCCCGCATCGGCTCGACGAGCTGGCTGATGATCTGACTCGTGTTGGCATGGGCCGCATCGATGAACATACCCTGCTGCAGGTAGTTCACGCCATCCGTGGGAAGGACCCAACCAAGCTGGCCAATCCCAAGGATCTCGATGGCTACGAAGGCCTCGACGGAGCCGTTGCCGAGGCTGCCGAGGCGATGATGCGAGTGTTGACTTTCCTGCGCGACGACGCCGAGATCCCTCATCTCCGGTTTCTCCCCTACAAGCAGCCGCTGGTCATACTGCCACGCTTCTTCCATCTCTTTCCCGAGCCGGTAGCACGATCTCGCATTCTCTTGTCTCGTTGGGTCTGGCGAGGCTTCATGACCGGCGCGCACGCGGACTCACGGAAACCCGCGCGGGAGGGCATCCGATGTATCAAGCCTTCTGATGAGGAGCTCTCCGTGCAGCAGTTGCTGTCGCAGGTTCCTCAGGATCAAGGTCATGTTTCGTGGTCGCTCGGCGAGCAGCTCGATGCGCGCTCCGCAGTCGACCGAATTGCATTGCTCGGCTTGGCGAGCCTTCGACCCCGCTCACTCGATGATTTTCTCGAGCTCGACGTCGCTTCGCTCCTCGAGGAGCACGGGTCGGAGGCGATCGTGCCGATCACGAGTCCAAGCTCCCCCAAGCCCAGTGTCGCAGGCCACATACTTCACCCCCCACGACGCCGTCCCGCCCAGGAGCTCCTCGTTCTTGCCACCAATGGCGCTTGGCCTGGGCTGCTCGAGTCTCATGCCCTCGACAAGGAAAGCCTACCGTTGCTCATAACGGGTCGCATGACGGAATTCATCGATCTTCGTGCCGCCAAGATCTCAGTCTTGGTCGAGGGCCTCGCCCGTCGCATGTGTGGATGGGGATACGGCGACCGGCCATCGATCGAATATCTGCTGCACCGCGAGGAGCGATCATGAGGGAACGCTCACTGGAAGTGCGCTTGGGCAAGGTCCGGGTAGGTTCATTGCAGCAGGAGGCGAATGAACGCGTGTCGTTCCGCTTCGTGGACGCGTATCGGCAGCTGCCGCAGCGGCCAGTGCTCGGGCAATGGTTCGAAGACGACCTTCAGCGTGTCCGCATTCATCGCAGCCAAAAGCTGTTGCCGTGGTTCGAGAACCTGCTTCCAGAGGGAGACCTGCGCACGCTCATATGTCGTCAGCACAGCCTTGCCCTGGACGATGATCTGGGGTTGCTCGCGGCCGTTGGGCTCGATCTTCCCGGCGCAGTGATCGTAGGTCCCGACTCGCTCCCAATCGTCTTCGAAGCAGAGCCACAGGTCGAGCCGGACATCACGTCCGAAGAAGGGCACGTGGAGTCGGCACTACGGTTCGCGTTGGCGGGTGTACAGCTCAAGCTCAGCATGTCATGTCACGAGGATCGATGGACACTACCCATGAATGGCATGGGCGGTGATTGGATCGCCAAGATTGCATGGACCGACAAATACCAGGGAATCTCCCAGAACGAGTACGCCACCATGCAATGGGCGCGAGCCGCGGGATTCGAGGTCCCCGAGTGTAGGTTGACGACCTTGTCGAATCTGCAAGGGGTCCCGGGCAAGCTTCCTCCGTCTACTCACGTGTTCATGATCTCGCGCTATGATCGCAGGGATACCGCTCGAATCCACCAAGAAGACCTCGCTCAGGTCTTGGGGATGGCTTCTGGGAACAAGTACGATCTCACGTATGAAAAACTGGGCATTCTCGTCCTCGCACTCCTGGGAGCGGATGGCTTGGCCCAGTGGCTGGAGCGCCTGGTGCTCGTCATCGCAACCGCGAATGGCGATGCTCATCTCAAGAACTGGTCAGTGCTCTATCCCGATCAGACCAAGCCGACCTGGACACCCCTGTACGATCAACTATGCACGACCATGTATCCCTTGGTGGACAGGCTTGCGCTCAAGCTCGGCGGTACCTATGACTGGGCAGCACTGGATCGCAAGCGCTTCGAATGGTTGGCACGCCGGCTCGAGATCGAGCCCGACATGATGTGGAGATGCGTGCTGGATACGCTCGCACGGCTGCAAGCAGCCTGGCGGGAGGTGGAGACCGAGCTGCCGTTCTCGGACCCTCATCGCTCGGCGCTTGCTCGACACTGGGCTCGTGTGCCCATCCTGCGCGACGCTGGCGGATTGCCCTGAGCGCATTACGAAAATGCTGCTGCTCGTCCAACGCACGTGCATCACCTGGTCCAAGCGCAGCCGTGGCGGGCCGCTGGCCCAGCTGCGCGCGCGCGTGCCCACGCGTGCGTCGGTACCCGCACCGCGAGCCGCTGACGGGTGGCTGCTGCACCGTGTGGTCTACGAAGAAGGCCACGGCAGCGCGACTCCGTTCGAGCTACCGCGGTCGTGGATCGAGCAAGACGACGCGCTCCCGACCGCCGGCCTGCACCTCGGCACCGACGGCCTGCGCATGCTCGCGATCGACGAGGACCTCGAGGTGCACAACACCACCGGTCGCACGTGGCTGCCGGCCATGCCCGGGCATCCCGACCGTCCGGGGCGCGTGGGCGCAGTGCTGCTGCGCGTGTCCCCGGGCACGTGGGGCGGCTGGATCGAGAACCAGCGGCACGTCGACATGGACACCGGCCACTGGTGGTACAGCGAGACGCACTGGTGCATCGCGTGGCTGCCGCGGCACGACGCGGAGGTCTTCACCGCTCGCTCGCCCGCCCGGTGGCTCGATCACCGGGCGCAGCTGCGGTGATCGCTGCGCCCAGCACGATCAGCCGATGTCGAACGAGCGCCGAACCGCCTGGCGCTTGGCGTCGTCGAGGGCCTTGGCGGGCTCGGTGTGCACCACGAGCACGCCCAGCGAGCTCAAGGCCGGTGCCGAGGCCGGGCCGCCCAGCACGGTCACGCCGAGTGGTTGATCGGCGTCGAAGCGGCCGATCTGCTCGAACACGCGGAGCAGCCCGTCGCCCCACGTGTAGCGCAGCGCCGAGAGATCGAGCAGCACCACGTCCGGCTCGGCGCGCGCGAGCAGCTCGGCGAGCCAGCTGACCATCGCATCGGCGTCGGGGTTGCCGAGCGAGCCATGTCGATACTCGCCGCCGAACCTCACCTCGAGCACCCGGCAGAAATAGCTGTCTACGTCGAAGCTGCCGAGGCGCGCGCCCTCCAGCGTCACCGTCGTGGGGGTGGGCTCGCCGAGCGCCTCCCAGCGGATCGCCGCCTCGACGTGCGACGGCAGCTCGGGATCCGCCAGGCCTTGCTGGGCGAGGCGCTCGAGGCCGCGACGCACACGGCTCTCCTCGGCGTAGAACACCTCCTGACATGGTGCGCTCGGGGCAATCGCGTTGACCACGAGCTGCCCGAGCCGCTGGTCGGGCACGCGCTCCCAGGCGCGCTGGAGCAGTCGGCACAGCTCGGGGATCCGGCCAGGGTCGCGCATGATGGCCGAGCGTACGCGAGGATCGGTGCCATCGCCGCCGCCTGCGACTCGGGAACGCGACGGCCGGTCTCTACCCCGGCGCGCGTGCGTGTGCTACGGCAGCCATGCCATGGTCTTCGCTCGAATGGCCCGGTCGTCGTTGGTGCTCTCCCTCGCGCTCCTCACCGCGTGCGGCAGCAAGGACCCGGTCGAGCAGGCCAACGACGGCACCTTGCGGGCTCCTTACCTCGCAATCGGCGACACGCTCGCGGCCGACGGGCTCGATCGCTTGCCCGAGCTCGGCGCCCAGGTCCTCGCGGCCGCCGAGGGCCACCGGAGCGAGCCGGGCGTCGACGCGATCATCGAGGGCGCCGGCCACATCGGCACCCAGGAGATCCAGGCCGCCCGCACCGCCTACGAGACGATGAGCGACGGAATGATCCAGTACCTCGCGGCGCACCCCGATCAGCAGGCCGGCCACGTGATCATCCACTGCCCGATGACCTTCGGCGGCAAGGGAGCCCTGTGGGTGCAGAAGCAGGGCAAGATCATGAACCCCTACGAGGGCGCCCGGATGCTGCACTGCGGCAACAAGCTCGGCTGGGACGCCGAGCTGCCCAAGACCTGAGCAGCCCGGCGTCGGCAGACCGGTCACGCCGTGCCGGATTCCACCACCACGCTCCAGAAGTAGCACTCGGCGGGAACCTCCTCGCCCTGGAACGCCCCCGCGAGCGAGCACTTGCTGCCACGCAGGGCGTCGAGCGAGTGCACGAGCGTGCCGTACTCGATGCCGCTCTCGGCCGTGATGTTCACGACCACGTCCTCGGGGAACAGCGCCTTGAGCTCGGCGGCCCGCTTCTCGAGCGCCACGAAGTCGTGCTTGCCGTCGGCGCCCAGCGGGATGTCGATGCTGCGCTCGCTCTCGGGGCTGCTGCCGTAGCGGGCGCTGAAACCATCCTCGCGCACGGCGACCTTGAATTTCAGCGGCTCGGTGGTGGGCTTCTCGTTGGGCTCGGCCAGGTCGCTGAACTTGGGCGGGACCACCGTTATCGAGGAGAACGGCGCGACCTCCATCGCGAGCAAGAGCGCCGGAATGAGCAAGAACATGACGTTCATGACGGGGAGGAGGTTGGCCTCGACTTCTCCCTCTTGATTGAGCTTCTTCGCGCGTCCGAACATGGGACCTCCGTCGACTCCCGACAAGCACGTACTGACCAAGTTCCTCGCGAATGAGCGCCAATTACCGAAACATGACCGTACTTTGCCGTTACCCACCGCCCTCCACGGCGAAATCTCGTCGAGCCCGAAACCTCGCGGCTCCTCGTGGTTACCGGCGAGCGCCACAGCGGGCGCAAGCTTTTCGGTTTGCCACAGCTCGCGATCGAACTATGTTCTGGGCCAATGCGACGAATCGCCGCCCTCGTCACCACTGCGTTGCCGTTGCTCGTGACCGCGTGCCCGTCCGACGATGCCCAGACCCCCGCGGATGGCTCGACCTCCGAGGTCGCGACCTCGAGCTCCACGTCCGAGGGCTCCTCGAGCGCGGCGGATTCGACCGGGGAAGGGGAGGCCTCGACCTCCGGTGCCCCGCAGGTGAGCGGCGAGGACTTCTTCCGCTCGGTGTGCGCCGCATGCCACGGCGAGGACGGCGAAGGCACTGCGCTCGGCTACGCGCTGCAGCACCCGGTGCGCGATTACTCCACCTGGGTGGTCCGCAACGGCCGTCCCGCGGGCAATCCCGAGCTGCCGGGCTCGGTGATGACCGCCTACGATCCCGGCACGCTCTCCGACGCGATGCTCGAGGAGATCTGGGACTACCTCGACGCCTACCCGCAGCCCACCACCGGCGAGGCGCTCTACCTCGACTACTGCCGCAACTGCCATGGCGAGGACGCGGCCGGCGGGATCACGGGCGTCGACATCCGCGAGGAGATCTACGAGATCTTCGACAAGGTCCGCGATGGCGAGCACGTGGGCGAGTGGAGCAACCGCGTCGAGGCGATGCCCGCATTCGACGAGAGCCGCCTCTCCGATGCGGAGATCCAGCTCATCGCCGATCACATCGCTTCGCTGTGATCGTTCGGCCGCCGCTCCAGCAAGCGTCAGCTCCAGCCGTTCCAGCCGGCGTTCACCACCCAGCCATTGCGGTTGGTATCGATGAACGCCCGCACCGCGCCGCCGTAGCCCGCGGCCAGCTCCGTGAACGCGAACTTCCAGGTGCCGCCGTCGTCCTCGATGTAGCTGACGTGGATCTTGTGCTTGGTGATCTTGAGCGCGTTGGCCGGCTGGGCGCTCCCGTTGTGGAGCAGCTCGCTCTTGTAGAACCAATCGGGGCTGCCGATCGTGTGGTCGAGATCGGACAGCACGTGGCCGATCTCGTGCTGGAGGTCGTCGGGGCCGCGCTGGAACGATCCGGCGAGGTCGAGGAACAGCGTGAACATGGCGCATGGCTCACCCCACCGCCCGAAGTTGAGCAGCGTCAGCGCACGCGACTTGGACTCGGCGTTGTCGATGGTCTGGACGTTCTGCGGGGGAGCGAGCGCCAGCTCCATCACTCGATGCACGCCCGCCGCGGCCTGGCTCGCAAACCCCGGCTCGCACAGCGACTTGGGGTAGCCCTGGCCCGGGCCGTAGTAGCCGTGCCCCTTGCCCTCGATGATCACGGCCACGTAGTTGCCGTTGCCCCCACCGAACGCGCGAACCCACTGGCGGGTGGTGGCCGCGGGCGGGCTGAACACCGCCTCGTGGTACGGCCGCGCGACCGGAGGCGCGTGGATGTCGATGCTCTGGTCGTCTGGGGTGACCGCCAGCCCGCTGATCTCCAGCGCATCCACGGCACCACCCGCCACCGACAGCACGATGTCGACCGGGCCCTTCGTACCGAGCAGCGGTAGCGTGGCCTTGCCGGGAAACGCCGCGCCCTTGAGGAACGCCCGCGGACCGCCGAGGTCGTGCACCTTGGTGCCGAGCGTGATCCCGACGTTGTCGACGTGCACCGGCCGCCACGCCTCGACCACGCGCTTGATGACGGCAGCGGTCCCGGCCGGGGTGAGATCCTTGGGGACGTCGATGGTGATCGTCTCCTCCTGTGGGCCCTTGCCCGTGGCCGTGATCGTCACCTCGAGCGCGATCTGGAAGTCGACGGTCGAGACCACGGCCGGGCCGGTGTGCTCTCCTACCGTGACCAGGCGCCGCGGCGGCGCCACGATCTGCGCGAGCGGCACGGCGGGATCGACGAATACGAACTCGATCCCCTGCCCCGCCCACCATGCATTGAGCTGGTGCAGCTTGATGCGAGCGACCCGCTTCTGCTTGTTGGTGATGTCGGTACCGTCGCTCGAGGCGAACAGCATCTTCACCGGCACACGCGCGTACGGCTCGTCGCCTCCCATCACGAGCTCTGCAAAGTACGGCGCGCCGTACAGCGTGCCTTCGATCCTGAGCTTGCGGCCATACTGCTTGCCGGCGTCCATGACGTCGGCGGCCACGAGGGTCGTGTCGTCGGGATACGCGTTGGTCTTGTCGATCGGACCGAGGGAGTGCACCGAGACGCACGCCTGGTCCTTCTTGTCGGTCGTCGTTACGACGCGACAGTACGGCGACACCCACTCGTCGGCCTTGGCTGCCGCGAGCGCCACCTTCATCCCGTCCTCGTGGCAGGCCCTGCCGCTCAGGATCTTGTCGTTCCCGAACGACACGTCGTTGACACACTTGCCGCTCTTGGTCAGCACCTTGAGCGTCGACTTCACGTCCACGGGTGCCACGACCTCGGGCACCGCGTCCAGCTTCACGCGAACCCGCCACAGCGCCGTGTCGGCGTTGGCGTCCGTGACGTCGCCGAATTCGGTGGCGAGCGGAAAGGTGAACGCCGCATCGTACTTGCCCGGGCGCCCGCCCACGTCCACGCCCTGGTCACCGTCCTCGAGCGCTGCATCGAGCACCCCGAAGACGTCGGTGGTCGAGAACGGGACCACGGCGAGCGCCTTGTTCCCGCGAAACAGGGTCGCCGTGGCCTTGAGCGCCAGCATCTGCACGGTTGCCGTCTTGGTCTCCCCTGGATCGAGGGTGATCGGCACATCGGCGCGGCTGAACCACGCGCCGCTCTTGGCCCGCGCCCACACGTAGACGGTGGCCCTGGCGGTGCCGGTGTACATCGCTGCGGCGGTGGTCTTGCCCTCGTCGACCTGCGTCAGCGCCTTGGTCACGAGCTTCACCGGGTTCTTGTGGTCGGCATCCACCGCCGAGATCCCGACCTCCACGTCGCCTTCGACCCACGCCGCCTCCACCGCGCCGACCTTCGCTCGCTTGTCGGACTCGACCGCCACCGAGAGCTTCCACGGCGGGATCGCCTTGCCCTCGAGCACGACCTTGGTGCGCGCCGCGATCGGGTCGTTGGAGTCGATGAAGAGGTCGCCCGTCAGATCGCCGTCGAGGTCGGGTTTGAAGCTCGCCTCGAGCTCGAGCGTGTCTCCGGGCTTGAGCTTCGCACCGCTCTTGAGCAGGCTGCCGGGGCTCTCGGGGAAGTGCGTGGGATACGTGAGCCCGGTGATGTGGAGCTCGGCCTCGCCGATGTTCTTCACCGCGAGCCCATGCACCGCCGACAGCCCCACCACCACGTCGGCGAACTTGTAGGTCGGGACGACCTCGAGCTTGGGCTGCTTGAGAACGAGCTGGAACTTGACGTACGCGATCTTGCCCTTCTCGACATCGGCCCGCGCGGTACGGACCTGCGGCGGCTTGTGGGTCGGCGTGACCGAGCCCGGCAAGGTATCGGAGACCTCGACGGCATACTCGACGCCATCGTCGAGCGGATCGTAGGCCGCGAGGCCCTGTGGATCGGTCTTCTTGCCATTGCCGCCATCGAGGGTCACGTCGACCCCTTCCACGCCGTTGCCCTTCTCGTCGACCACCTGGATCCACAGCGCGCCCTTCTTGAGCGCGCAGGTGGCCATGTTGCGACCCACCACGTGAGCGTGGCCGGGGCAGTCGATGTTCCCTCCACATTGCGGGCAGATCGGCATGTCACTCGTCTCCTGCTTGGGGCCCCTGGCGCACGATCACGCGCCCCTGGCTGCGCCCCGCCATCCGTTGGAGCAAGAGGTCGAGCTTGAGCGGCTCGGGCAGCGTGGGGTGCTCGAGCAACCCGCGGGCCCACTCCGCATCGGGCGAGCGCTCGAACGCCTCGCCGTACTGGACCATGAGGATCGCGAGCGCCGCGACTCCACCCTCGGTCACCACCCGGTGCGCTGCGCCGAGCTCGATCGCACGATCCACCAGCTGGCGCGTGCCTTCTTCTCCGAGCTCCGCGTACGCCGAGGGGTAGTCGCTCGCCACCACGCCGACGATGCGATCCTCGAGCTCCCGCCGTGCCTCGTCCCCGAACGCACTGATCTGGGGCCTGCGAAGGGTCAGCATGGGCCGCCTTTTCTGGGCCCATGATATCAGAGGGCAACCCCGATTAGATGTCGAGGTTCCGGGCGTTCAGTGCGTTGTCCGTGATGAACTTCCGCCGCGGCTCGACGTCGTCGCCCATCAGCACCGGGAAGATCCTCGAGGCCTCCACGCTGTCGCCCACGCGCACCTGTAGGAACACGCGGCGTGCGGGGTCCATGGTGGTCTCCCACAGCTGCTCGGGGTTCATCTCGCCGAGGCCCTTGTAGCGCTGGATGTTGAGGCCGGCGCGGCCGACCTCGCCCATGTGCTGCACGAGCTCGACCACCCGGTGCACCTCGGCCAGCGCCTCGCCGCTCTTGCGCAGCACGAACGGCATGGGGCCGATGTCGCGCAGCTCCGCGCGGATCTCCCGGAGCTGCTCGAGCTCGCGCGACTCGAGTAGCTCCGCGTTGATCACCTCGCGCTGCGTGAGACCGTCGCTGGTGATCGCGAGTCGGATCGAGAGCACGGCGTCGTCGTCACCGTCGGCGACCACCTGCGCCTCGACCTTGCCCTGCGGGACCATCTGCCGCACCGCGGCCACCAAGGCCTCGGCGCGGGCCTGCAGCGCGGCACGGTCCTCGAACGCCGCGAGCACGGCCGGCAGGCCGTCGGCCTGCGCCCCCTCGATCATGTCGAGCAGCGCCTCGAGCACCTCGGCCCGGTGGTCGCGGGCCATCGCGCGCAGGATGTCGCGGTAGCGCAGGCCCTTGTCGGCGATCTTCGCGAGCACGTCGCGGCTCACCTCGTGTCCGCTCACCTCGAGCGTGAGGTTCTCGATCGCGTTGTCGACCACGTAGCGATCGAGCCCCTGGTCGTTCTTGAGGTACACGTCCTTCTTGCCCGCGCGCACCTTGTAGAGCGGCGGCTGGGCGATGTAGAGGTGCCCGCGATCGATGATGTCGGGGAAGTGACGGTAGAAGAACGTGAGCAGCAGCGTACGGATGTGCGAGCCGTCCACGTCGGCATCGGTCATGATCACGATGCGGTGGTAGCGGAGCTTGTTGATGTCGTAGGCGTCGCCCACCCCGCTGCCGAGCGCGGTGATGAGCGTGACGATCTCCTGGGAGGACAGCATCTTGTCGAGCCGCGCCTTCTCCACGTTGAGGATCTTGCCGCGGAGCGGCAGGATCGCCTGGGTGGCGCGATCGCGGCCCTGCTTGGCCGAGCCGCCGGCGCTGTCGCCCTCGACGATGAAGAGCTCGGCGTTCTCGGGGTTGCGCTCCTGACAGTCGGCGAGCTTGCCCGGCAGTGACAGCCCGTCGAGCACGCCCTTGCGCGTGATCGTCTCCCGGGCCTTGCGCGCGGCCGCCCGCGCCCGCGCCGAGAGGATGCACTTCTCGATCACCGCCTTGGCGCTCTTGGGGTTCTCCTCGAAGAACCGCCCCAGCGACTCGGTCACCACCGCCGACACCAGCGCCGCGACCTCGCCCGAGACCAGCTTGTCCTTGATCTGCGAGCTGAACTTGGGATCGGGGTGCTGGATCGAGAGCACCGCCACCAGGCCCTCGCGCACGTCCTCGCCGGCGAGCGAGCCCTTGTGCTGCTTGAGCAGGTTGTTCTCCTCGGCGTACTTGTTGACCACCTTGGTCAGCGCCGTGCGCATGCCGGTGAGGTGCGTGCCGCCGTCCTTGTTGGCGATGTTGTTGGTGAAGCAGAGCACGTGCTCCTGGTAGGAGTCGGTCCACTGCAGCGCCACCTGCACGCCGAGCTCGGCCTGCCGCCCCTCGAAGTCGAACCCCATCGTCTCGTTGAAGTAGACGAGGTCGCCCACGGCCTCCTTGTTCTGCGCGAGCAGCTGCACGAAGCTCGCCACGCCGCCCGTGCCGTCGAACGCCTTCTCGCGCCCGTCGCGGAGGTCCTTGAGGACGATGGTGATGCCCGGGTTCAAGTACGACAGCTCGCGGAACCGCTGCGCGAGGATCTCGAAGTCGATCTCGATGTTGGTGTAGATGAGCGGGTCGGGGTGGAACGTGATGCGGGTGCCTCGCTTCTGGGTGGGGCCACCGAGCTCCACGCCACCGACCGGCTCGCCGCGCGCGAATCGGCAGCGGTGCACCCGGCCCTCGCGCCAGATCTCGAGCTTGAGCCAGTCGGACAGCGCGTTGACCACCGACACGCCCACGCCATGCAGACCGCCGGAGACCTTGTAGCTCTGGTTGTCGAACTTCCCGCCGGCATGCAGCACCGTCATGATCACGATGGCCGCGTCGACCAGCTTGCCCTGGTGCTCCATGGGCCCGGTGGGGATCCCGCGCCCGTTGTCGTCGACGGTGACCGAGCTGTCGAGATGGATGGTGACCTCGACGCGATCGCAAAAGCCCGCGAGCGACTCGTCGATCGAGTTGTCGACGACCTCGAACACCATCTTGTGCAGGCCCGAGCCGTCGCTCGTGTCGCCGATGTACATGCCCGGCCGCTTGCGCACGGCCTCGAGCCCCTCGAGCACCGAGATGGAATCGACGCCGTAGTCCGACTCGGAGGGCTCTCGCTTGCCATCCGGCTTGGTGTCCGGCTTGGTGCCGGCCGCGGTGTCGTTGAGGTCGTCGTCGCTCTGCGCCATGAGGCTTTCTGACCCTCCGGAGACCGCATGCAGCCCCCGAGAAAGGCGGCGGGACCATAGCACGCCCCGATCCCCCCGACCAGCGCAGTCGAGGCCGAAAAATAAAGTAGTTACGGTCAGTTATACCCCTGCTCGCCCACTGAGCTCAGCGCGGTCGAGCGCTGCCGAGAAAGCGGCCCTGTGTCCCTTGGTGGGGCCCATGGTGTGGCCCGACCATTCCACGATCATTTGCGTTGCGAGCGATCGTGCTCGCCAGCGACGAGCTCGACGTGCGCCAACCCGCGCAGCGATGCAGCGAATCATCCCTGCGCCGCTGCGCCGACCGTGGGCGAGCGGCTATCGTGGCTCCCATGCTCGTGTCCACTGGATTGCTCTTGATGCTGGCCGGTCCCCTCCCTTGCGGGCAGCCCCTCGTCGGCGATCAGCCGGTGCCCAATCCTCCGCCGCCGTCCGTGATCCTCGGCCCCGGGCCCAAGCTCGAGCGCGACCCGTTCAACGTGCCCAACGCGCTCCCGTCGACCAACTTCCGCGTGCTGTGGGGCAACACCAACCCCATCGACGCCACGCAGGCGATGGCGCTGCTCGACGCGATGGAGCACTCGTGGGACGTGGAGATCACCGAGATGGGGCACCCGCAGCCCCCGGGCAGCGAGACGTACCTCATCAACGTGTACGTGGGGAACACCGGCGACGGCACGCCGGACGCATCGGGCGTGTCGGGTTACTACCTTACCGATCCCGAGGGCTACGCGATGATGGCGATGAACCGGAACGTGGTCGCCACGGGCGGCGCCGTGTCGGAGGGCACCGCCTCGCACGAGTTCTACCACGCGGTGCAGGCCACGACCGGGCGCTTTCCCTACGACGGAATCTCGGCGTGGCTGTGGGAGGCAACCGCGACGTGGATGGAGTACCAGGTGTTTCCCAAGTACGGGGACTACGCGACGTTCCTGTTCGGCTACGCGTACCTGCCCCACTACCCGCTCAGCTTCTTCGACTACTTCGAGACCGGGGCGCTGACCGAGTACTTCCAGTACGGCGCGTTCATCTTCCCGCACTACCTCACCCAGCAGGTCACCGACTACACGATCGTGCGCGACACCTGGCTCGACCCCACGTCCGAGCCCGATCCGCTGGTGGTGATCGCCACCCAGCTCGAGACGGCCGGCCTCGACTTCTCGGAGGTGTGGCTCGACCACGTGGCCCACAATGTTCTCTGGGACTACGAAGACCACGACAACCTGCTCGCGTGGGCCGAGATCTACGAAAACGACTGGTCCGAGAGCAGCAACCGCGTGATCGCGGAGGTCCCTTCCGCGGGCACCGACGGGTTCGTGCAGCCGCCCACCGAGACGTTCCCGCGGCGCTACGGCTCCAACACGATCCGCATCGCGACCCCGGCGCCCGGCAACCTCCGCGTGCAGCTGCGCGGCGTGGTCGCGGGCGATGCGGACACGCCCGCATTCTGGGGCGGCCGGATCGTGCGCGAGTACGCCGACCACATCGAGTACGAGCCCGTCGCGTTCGTGCTCGACGAGTTCTACGAGGGCGAGGCCCTGGTGGAGGGCGTGGGCGACGAGACGGCGATCTGGCTGGTCGTGGGCGCCTGGACCGATGAGCACACGTCGTTCGAGTGGATGACCGAGTCCTTCGGCTACCAGTACGCCGTGACCCCCGAGGACGTACCCGATCCCATGGGCACCACCGGCGATTCCACCGGTGGCTCCTCGAGCGATGCGGGCGAGAGCAGCGGGCTCGGCTCGAGCGACGGGCTCGACTCCACCACTGCTGCGGGTATCGACCCAGGCGAGAGCTCGGGCGCCACGGACACCGGTGAGACCGACACCGCACCCCCGGCGAGCGGCGACGACTCGGGCTGCGGCTGCACGACCACGCCGCGAGCACCGGCCGGGCTCTTCACGCTGCTGCTGCTCGGCATCGCCGGCCGGCGCCGCCGCGCGTGAGCTCGCTATCCATCGTCCGCCGCGATCGTCCCGCGATCGACGCGAAACCGCCGCGCCTCCACTGCGGGCGGCAGCGCGATGAAGCGCGGTGACGTGGTGGTGAGGATGCACTGCCCGGCCTGCTCGCCGAGCGTGCGAAACAGCAGCGCCGTGCGCCCCGGGTCGAGCTCGCTCGACACGTCGTCGAGCAAGAGCAGCGGCGGCGAGCCGTCGGGGCTGCGCTCGCGGGCCGCCTGGACCTCGGCGAGCTTGAACGCCAGCACCAGCGCCCGCGACTGTCCCTGTGACGCGAAGTCCCCGGCGGGCCGACCGTCGAGCTCGATCATCAAGTCGTCGCGGTGCGGCCCCACCGACGTGCCCCCGCGTCGCTCGTCGAGCTCGCGCCGCTCGGCGAGCGCATGCAGCAGCGCCGCCTCGCGCTCGGCCTCCGCCACCTCGCCCAGCTTGCACGCATAGCGCAGCGAGGCGGCCAGCGCTGCTCCCGTGGTCGACTCGGGCTCGAGCCGCTGCTCGCCCACCTCGCCATGGATCCGCGAGAACGCCTCGCAAAACCGCCCCTGCAGCTCGGCGAGCAGCTCCACCCGCCGCGTCCACAGTCGCGCGCCCGTCTGCGCGAGGCCAGCCTCGTAGGCCTCGAGCATGCGCTGGCGCTCGCTGCCTGGGATCCCATCGTCGCGCAGCACCCGGTTGCGCGAGCGCAGCAGCTTCTCGTAGGCCTGCACGTCGCCGATGTGCCCGCGCTCGCGCCCGAACAGCACGCGATCCATGAACTGCCGGCGCCCGGTGGGTCCGCCGCGCAGCACCCCGAGATCCTCCGGAGTGAACAGCACCGCGCGCACACGCCCGTAGAACGCTGCGGCCGAGCGCGCCTGCTTGCCGTCGGCCACCGCGGTGCGCCGCGTGGTCTCGCCGCGCCGCTCGAGCCGTACCTCCAGCGTGGAGCCCACGCCGAGCGTCTCGTCGAAGCCGCGCACCGCCACGCGACTGCCCGCGGTGCCCGATCGCACGAGCACCCCGAGGTCGCTCGTGCGAAATGACCGCAGCGTGCTCACGAGGTAGATCGCCTCGAGCACGTTGGTCTTGCCGGCCCCGTTGTGCCCCCACAGCACCGTGAAGCCCGGCCCCAGCGAGATCTCCGCCTCTGCCAGGTTCCGGTAGTCCCAGACCGCGACCGTCTCGACCCTCACCAGCTCATATCCGCATGGGCATGACCACGGCGAGGAAGTCCGCCTCGTCTCCGGGCTTGATCACACATGGATCGAGCTCGTTCTGGAACTGCAGCCGTACGTCCTCGCCATCGATCACCTCGAGCGCGGCCATGAGGTAGCGAGCGTTGAAGCCGGCCTCGAGGCCCTCGCCGCTCAGCTCCACCGCGATCTCGTGGTGCGCCACCCCGAGGTCGGGGTTGTCGGCGGTCAGCTCGAGCGTGCCCTCGGACAGCCGCACGCGCACGGTGGCGGTCTTCTCCGGCGCCATCACCTCGGCACGCCGCAGCGCGCCGAGCAGCTCGTCCCGCCCCACCCGCACCTCGCGCTTGTGCAAGGCGGGGATCACCTGCTTGTACGGCGGGAACGCCACGTTGTTGAGCTTGACCGAGAGCGTCAGCGCGCCCGCCCGCAGGAACAGGCACTGGTCGCCGATGCCGAGCTCCACCTCGCCGGGCTGCCGGTCGAGCACGCGCCGCAGCTCCAGCATGCCCTTGCGCGGGATGATGATGCCCTTGTCGAGCACCAGGCCCTCGAGCGGGCGCGCGTACTTGGTGAGCCGATGGCCGTCGGTCGAGACCATGGTGGCGGTGGTGCCGTCGCTCTCGAGCAGCACGCCGTTGAGGTTGACCCGCGCCTCGTCGGTGGAGACCGAGAACTCGGTCTTCTGGATCAGGTCGGCGAGCACGTGCCCGGTGATGGTGGCGAACGCCACGGGCTTGCCGCCCTTGGCCCCACGCTCGGGGTCGGGCAGCGCCGGGAAGTCGGTCTCCGGCATGCCCATGAGCTTGAACTCGCTCTTGCCGGCGTTGATCTGCGCCCAGTGGTTGTCGAGCCCGCGCAGCCGCAGCTCGCCGCCTGGCAGCGTCCTGATGACCCCGTGCAGGTGCTTGACCCCCACCGTGAGGCTCCCAGGGCTGCGCACGTCGGCGGGGATGGTCTCGGTCAGCGAGATCATCATGTCGGTCGCCGAGCACACCACGTGCCCGTCAGCGCTCGCCCGCAAGAGCACGTTGGCCAGCACGGGCATCGTGGCTCGCTTGTCGGCCACGGTCTGGGCCAGCGATAGCGCAGACAAGAATCGAGCCTGGTCGATCTCGAACTCCATGAAGGGGCTCCTCGGGGGATGGGCACGCAGGAAGGAAGGGGCGAGAGACTCTACTCTTGGTTAATTTAAATTGAGTCCTCGTCTTGATCTGTGGTGTGGAGCTGTGACCAACGATCACACCTCGCACCGTAGCCGCTCGATATCATTGAGCAAGGCGGCTGTCACGGGGTGGGGACGAGCAGCGCGTGGCGCTGTGGATGGCCGGGGATGGCTCGGCCCGCCGGGGAATCCCCAGAATGCTCCCCTGGTTGCTCCCAGCCCTGTCCACGGGCAATCCACAGGGATCAGCGGGCACGACTCCACCATGGAGCTCGCGGCAAACTACCGCGAAGGCTCTTTGTGGCCGTCTGGCGGCAATCTGGGCGGCCCGATGGCAGCCCACGGGACGGAGGCACGGGCGCTAGCGTGGGGCCAACGGAGCCCCCACGAGCTGGGCCCGTAGCTGCGTGATGGTGGCGCGTAGCTCGGGGTCTTCTTGTTGGATCGACGACATTCGCTTGCAGGCGTTGATGACGGTGGAGTGATCCTTGCCGCCGAAGCGCAGCCCGATCTCGGGAAAGCTGGCGCCGGTGAGCTCGCGGCAGAGGTACATCGCGATCATGCGTGGCCGGGCGATGCCCTTGTGGCGGCGCTGGCCCTTGAGGTCGGCGATGCGCACCGAGAAGAACTGCGCCACGGTCTTCTGCACGGCCTCGACGGTGATGGGCGCGCTGCGGCGCTCGGCCTCGGCGCTCTCGCCGAGCACCTCGCGCACGAACGCCTCGGTGATCGGCTTGCCCTTGAGCGAGGCGAACGTGGCCACCCGCACCAGCGCGCCCTCGAGCTCGCGCACGTTGGAGCGCACGAGCGTGGCCAGATAGACGCAGACGTCGTCGGGGATCCCGATCCGATCCTGCTCGGCCTTCTGGCGGAGGATTGCGACGCGGGTCTCGAGGTCGGGCGCCTTGACGTCGGCCACCAGCCCCCAGTTGAGCCGCGAGGTCAGCCGCTCCTCCATGCCCTGCATGTCGCTGGGCGTGCGGTCGGCGGTGACCATGATCTGCTTGCCGGCCTCGTAGAGCGCGTTGAAGACGTGGAAGAACTCGTCCATCGTCCGATCGCGCCCCGCGATGAACTGGACGTCGTCGATGAGCAGCACGTCGCAGTCCTCGCGGTAGCGCTTGCGGAACTCGTCGAACTGGTTGTAGCGCACCGCCGAGATGAACTCGTTCATGAAGCGCTCGGCCGAGAGGTACACGATGCGCAAGCGCGGGTGCTTGTCGTGGATCGCGTGCCCGACCGCGTGCAAGAGGTGCGTCTTGCCGAGACCCACGCCTCCATAGAGGAGCAGCGGGTTGAAGCGCTGGCCCGGCTCGTCGGCCACGGCGGCGGCGGCCGAGGCGGCGAGCTCGTTGCTCGCCCCGGTGATGAAGGTGTCGAAGCGGTAGCGATCGGCGAGCCCCGCGGGCGCCGGAGCGCGTGCGGGCTTGCCGGGTGCCGGCGGCGCGACGGGAACCGAGACGGAGGGCTCCACGGGCGACGGGGTGCCCATGTCGATGGCCACCTCGATCTCGATCGCCGGGGGCGTCGCCACCCGACTGCGCATCTCGTCGAGCACGGCGGCCAGGTAGTGGTTCTCGAACCACTCCTTCATGAACTGGCTCGGCGCCCGTAGCCGGACTCGCGTCTCGTCTGCATCGAGCAGCTCGAGGGGGCGGAGCCACAGATCGTAGGTCTCTCGCCCCAGTCGGGGTTGCAGCCCGCGCAGCGCCTCGGTCCAGAGATCCGTCATGGGTGTCGCGTCAGCCTTGCGTCCACAGCTGAAGCCTGGCTGTGGGTAACTTTGGAAGTCGTTGGAATTGCTCGTGTCGGGCTGGGGACAAAAGAGTCCCATCCACAGGTTGGGGACCACTCGGGCCAACCGTGGGAAAAGCGCGCCCCCGCTGCGGTGCCGCAGATCGCGGCCCGAGGCGGGATTCACGAGCAACCCAACCCGGGAAGGAAAAACCCTACCGGGAACGGGAAATGAGCAGAGGCCGCAGCGCGAACGACAGAGCCGCGACCAAGGGGAGAGGCTTCTAACCGGGTCGCGAAGCGGTCGCAAGCCCGCCCTTTGCGCGCGATCCCAAGCGCCGAAGATCGTTGGGGTTCGAGATCGGCGAAGCGGCCGACGGGGGTGATCGGCGATCCGAATCTCACGAGGAGGTCACGAAGATCTCCACGAGATCACAAACGAATTCTGGGGCACGATCGAGACGGCTGCGTGCTCCCGCCGTCCCAAGCGGCTTTGCGTGGACGCGTGCTCGGAAGTCGGCTTGCCAAGCCACTTTGCGAGCACGGTCGCCGAACGGATCGAGCGTCGATCAAGCACGGTGCCAACCACCGACCGGCGCGATCACCGTGCGCGATCGTGGATCCGTGAATTTGGCGCCGAACGAGCACTGTTCTCCCACATCTGGCCGGAATCGAGCCGAGTGGCCGGCTCGATCGGCGGATCCGCACGGCTGGGGCTACCTTCATCACCGCTCCGGAGGCACCCGAGCAGGGCCCTTGGTTTGACAGCCATGGTGGGCCGCTGCTATCGATCCGCCCGCTTTGCGCCCGCGCGAGGTCGCCCGTGCGCCTCGCGTCAGCCCGGCGGGACCGCTGCTCCGAGACACCACCGATGAAACGCACCTATCAGCCCCACAACACCCGCCGCAAGCGTACGCATGGCTTCCGCGCGCGCATGGCCACCGCGAATGGCCGCAAGGTGCTGGCCGCCCGGCGCAAGGCCGGCCGCAAGAAGCTCACGGTCACCATCGGACACAAGTAATGGAACCCCACGCGGGGCAGCTGGTCGCCGGGGTGAGCGAGAGGTTCCCGCGGCGCCTTCGGCTCCAGCGGCGGCGGGAGTTCCTTCGCGTGCAACGCAGCGGCGCCAAGCACCACACCCGATTCTTCTTGGTGTTCGTGGCTCCGAGCGCGCTGCGAGGGCGAGCCCGGGATCCCAGCGGATCGGGCGAGGCCCCCTCCGCGGTGAGGAGCGGCTTGCCGGCGACGCGGCTGGGGGTCACCGTTACGCGCAAGGTCGGCAAGGCCGTGAAGCGCAATCGGATCAAGCGGCTGGTTCGCGAGGCGTTCCGGCGGGAGCACCACGCCTTGCCGGCGGGCCTCGACATGGTCTGGGTGGCCAAGCGCGACGCCATCGACTCCACCTTCGACGCCGTCGTCCACGACATGCGAGCGCTGGCCGGGCGGCTGCTCGCGGCGAGGTCGCGATGAAGCCCGCCAAAGCTTCCGTGGTGACGCGAGCCTTGCTCGCCCTCGTTGGCTTCTATCGTTGGTTCGTCTCGCCGGCGCTGGTCTGGGCCATGGGCCCGCGCTGCCGCTTCTTCCCGAGCTGCTCGTGCTATGCCGCCGACGCGCTGCGCATGCACGGGGCGCTGCACGGGAGCCGGCTCGCGGCGCGGCGAGTGCTGCGCTGCCACCCCTTCCACCCCGGGGGCTTCGACCCCGTGCCGCTGCCCAGCGGCCCCGCGACTTCCGAGGAGAGCGCACGACCATGAGCTTCCAGACGCGAATCTTCCTGGCGGTGGCGCTGTGCGCCGTCATCCTGGTCGTCTTCGAGCTGCTCTCTCCCAAGCCCTCGCCCGAGGAGCTCGCGGCCAAGAAGGCCGCCCAGGAGCAGAAGGCGGAGGCCGAAGCCAAGGCCAAGGCCGAAGCCTCCGAGACCTCCGAGGCTGGCGAGCCGGTCGCCGAGGCCGAGCCCGTGGTCGCGGCCGGCCCGGCCGCCGAGCCCTGGGACGGAACGCTGCACAACGACCTGCTCTCGCTCGCCGTCACCAACCGCTCGCCCGCCCGCGGAGGCCTGGTGACGGGGGTGGAGCTGCTCTCGTCGCAGTTCCAGGGCCACCCCACCGCGACCGACAGCCTGGGCCTCGACGCCAAGCGCACGCTCGAGGTGGGCCTGACCGATGACGACGGCAACCCGCTCTTGCCGCGCGACACGAGCTATACGGTCCGCGAGGTCACCAGCGAGCGCCTCGTGCTCGAGCACACCAGCGGCGGGCTCGTGGTCACCGAGCGGCTCGAGCTGCTCGCGGGCTACGAGGCGCGGCTCGAGATCGAGGTCCGCAACCGCGGGCCCAAGCCGCTGACCCACCAAGTGCACGTGCGCACGCGCATCGGCAACAGCGACTCGCAGTACGACGTGCGCTATGGCCTGTGCCGCACCGCCGAGGACCTCGAGGACGAGGACCGCGGCGACGTGGAGGACGGCCCGGTCAGCTACTCCGACATCGCCTGGGGCGGCGTCACGGGCAAGTACTTCGCCACGCTCGTGGTGCCGCAGGCGCGGCTCAAGAGCTGCGAGGTCACGCTCGGCAAGGACGGCGCGCTGCTCGAGAACGACCTCGCCACCATGGTCGAGGAGCTCGCCGAGGGCGAGACCAAGACGCACGTGTTCGGGCTCTACGTGGGCCCCAAGGAGCTCGAGCGGCTGCAGGCGTTCACGGCCGTGGGCACCAAGGTCCCGCTCGACGAGGCGATCGACTGGGGCTTCTTCGGCGGCGTGTCCGAGTGGCTGGGCAAGATGCTGCTGGCGCTGCTTCGCTGGTTCCACGAGCTGGTCGCCGACTGGGGCGTGTCGATCGTGCTGCTCACGGTCACCGTCAAGGCGGTCACCCTCCCGCTCACGCTCAAGCAGATGAGCTCGATGAAGCGGATGAAGGAAATCCAGCCCGAGATGAACAAGATCAAGGAGAAGTACGCGGAGGACCGCGTCAAGCAGGGCCAGGAGATGCAGGCGCTGTTCGCTCGGTCCGGCGTCAACCCCCTGGCGGGGTGCTTCCCCATGCTGGTCCAGCTCCCGATCTGGTTTGCGCTGTATTCGATGCTGGGGGCGGCGGTAGAGCTGGTCCACGAGCCGTTCCTGTGGCTGCCCGACCTGACCGAGCAGGACCCGTACTACATCTTGCCCCTTGCGCTGGGAGCGCTGATGATCGTCCAGAACCGGATGATGCCCAGCACCATGGATGCCGCCCAGGCCAAGATCATGCGCTGGGTCATGCCCATCATGTTCACGGTGTTCATGTTGTTTTTGCCTTCGGGGCTGGGGGTCTATATCTTCGCGAACATCGTGCTGTCCTTGGTCCAGACGGCCATCCAGGTCGGCACCAACAAGAACCCCCAGGCCGCTGCCGCGAGCTGAGAGCGGCGGGCCGACACGACAGCGCAGGAGCGAGCTCATGATGGTGGATGATCGCGAGGCGAACAGCGGCGACGATGCGAAGCAAGCGGCGGGTGCCGACGTGCCTGCGGAGGAGCGCTACGGGCAGGCGGTGCCGGTCGTGCGCAGCTTCCTCGAGACGGTGCTGGGGTTGCTCGACGTGGATGTCGAGGTCGACATCGACATCGAGGAAGACGGGCTGCACTGCGACCTGAACACCTCGCCCGATGACGGCGGGCTGCTCATTGGGCGGCACGGGGCTACGCTCGATGCGCTGCAGTACCTCACGTTGAGAGTGCTGCAGGCGGAGGGGTTTCCGCGGATGCGGATCACGCTCGACGTGGCGGGGTACCGGACACGGCGGGAGAAGACGCTGCGGCAGCTGGCGCAGAGCGTGGCGAGCAAGGTGCTCGAGAGTCGGCGGGCCTATCACTTCGAGCCGATGAGCGCGATGGAGCGGCGTGTCGTGCACATGACGATCGGCGACATCGAGGGGCTCGTGACCGAGAGCGAAGGCGAGGGGCGCAAGCGACACGTCGTCGTGTTCCCCGAGCGCAAGGGCAAGGGACCGCAGGCCTAGGCCGGAACCAAGCAAGCCGGAACCAAGCAAAAAGGGTCGGGCGCCGGAGCGCTCGACCCTTGCTGCGTCCACGGCTCGAGCCGCTAGAAGCGGCCTACGAGGGCCAGGCCGGCGCTGGTGCGGGTGGCGGTGGGGACGAGGGCGGTCTTCTTGGCGTCTTCGGGGGACCAGCGCTCCCATCGCTTGTAGCGGAGGAAGTAGCCGACGCCTACGCCGAGGAGCATGGTGCCGGTGAGGAGGGTGGCGGCACCGGCGGGGATCAGGAAGTTGTCCTGGTTTTGTAGGCGGCACTGGAGAGGGCCGTCGATGCTGCACTTGCGGGTCATCAGGCTGAACGCGATGGTCAGGCCGAGGCCCACGCCAGCAACGGTGCCGCCGGCGATCATGAGGCCCTTGCCGGTGGCGGGCTTGTTGGCGATGCGCGGCTCGGGCGGGCGATCGTCCTCCTCGGGGAGGTAGGACGGGGTCTCGGTCTTGGCCTTGGCGGCCGCCGCTTCGGCGTCGGCCTTGGCCTTGGCCTCGGCCTTGGTGCGAGTGTCGGCGATCGCGGTCTCTTGCTCGGCGATCGCGGCCTCGACCTCGGCGATCGCGGCTTCCTGGGCGGTGATCGTGTCCGTGCTGGTGGTGACGGCCGACTCCATCGCGGCAATGGCCGCCTCGGCCGCGGCCTTGTCCTTCTTCTTCTTGGGAGGCTTGGCCGCGAACGCGGCCTTGTCCTCCTCGAGCACGGTCTTGATCGCCTCGAGCTCGGCCTTGGTCTCGGCGACGGTGCCCTTGGCCGCGGTGGCGGCGGACTTGGCCGCGGCGAGGTTGGCCTCGGCCTCGTTGAGCACCTCCTCGAAGTCGTCGGAGGAGGAGGAGCTCGCGATCTTGGCCTTGGCCGCCTCGACCTCGGTCTTGGCCAGGGCGATGTCCTTCTCGACCTGGGCGTTGCGGGCCTCGGCCGCTTGCTCGGGCGTCAGCTCTTCAGCGGGTGCCTCGGCGGGCTCGCCTTCGGGCGCTGCAGCCGCGTCGGGCGGCGGCGCTTCGGGGGCGGCCGCCATGGCTCCGTGGATGGGCGCGACGGTGAGCGCGACGGCAACGAGCCAGGAGACGGAGGAAACGGTCGTGGAGCGGGTGCGCATGGGCTACGCCTCGGAGCGGCTGGGGTGCTGCGGAGTATCGTACGGGCGCGGGGGCCTCTACAAGGCCGTTGGGGTCGATCTCGACGAGACCTGCACGGATGGGAGGATCCATCCCTCGGGGCGGCGGGACCGACGAGGATTCCCCTTCGAGGGTGCTAGACTGGCGACCGTAGGCCGCTGCCCATGCCCATGCTCGCCGATATCGATGATCCCCCGCGGTCGCGGACGCGGGGCCTCGTGATAGGGGTGCTCGTCGCATTGCCCGTGGCCGGGCTCGTGCTCGGCGTGCTCATGCCCAGCCTCGTGAGCGCCCTGCTCGGCGGGGCCCAGAGCTTCGACGACCGCACGCGCATGGAAGACGCGTACATGCAGGCGGTGTGCACGCAGGTGATCTCCCTGCCGCGGGACGAGCAGCTCTGCGAGTGCGCGCTGGCAACGGAGTACCCGGCGCTCGACTGCCAGGCCCCGTTCCTGGCGTGGTCGGTGGAGCAGCAGCTCGTCTACTGCGCCACGCCCGAGCACGAGAAGGCGGCGCTCAGCTTCTGCACCTGCGTGACGACGGTGGCCGAGCAGATGGCCAAGGCCGCCGACGAGGACGCGAGCACCAAGGCGGCCCAGGCGTATCGCAACTGCCAGGAGCTGCCCGACGCCGTATACCTGCCCACTATCGAGGCGCTGGCCGAAGAGCTGGCCGTGCCCTAGAGCACGTAGCGCATCCGCCAGACCCGCTGGCCGCGGGCCAGCGTGGTGTCCTCGCGGCGCGACTGGGCCGGGAACGGGTTGCCTCGCCAGAACCGCCACGGGCCCGCGAGGTTGCGGAGGCCAAGGTGCTCCACCGCGGGATCCTCGATCTCGGCCATCGCGTCCATCGCCACCTCGAACACGTCGGAGGCCACGTGCAGCTCGCCGCCGGAGCGCAGCCGCGTGCACACCACCTCGAGCATCCACGGGTCGACCACGCGCCGCTTGTGGTGCTTGGCCTTGAACCAAGGGTCGGGGAAGAGCAGGTGGAACGCGGCGACCGAGCGGGGCGCGAGCACGCGATCGAGGTCGACGTTGAGGTTGACGTACCCGAAGCTCAGGTTCCGCAGGCCCTCGCGGCGTGCTCGTGCCGCGTTGGCCGCCACCATCTTCTCGCGGATCTCGAGGCCCACCACCATCGTGGTGGGTCGTGCGCGGGCGAGCTGGAACGAAAACTGGGCGTCTGCGCACCCCAGCTCGACCTCGACGCGCGGGTCGGCGCCGAGCTCGAGCGGTGGCCGAACCGGCTGGGCCCGGGGATCGAGGTAGCGCGAGCTCAGCGGGTTGACGTGCTGGCGAGCGCGGCGAGCCACGGGGCGCGGAGGGTACGTCGGCCTCACGAGGCCGGGAAGGCATGCAGGCACGGTTGGGGCGCGAGCGGGCGCCGGCCCGAGGGACTGCCGCGCCGATATGGGCCCACGTGGTCCAGACGAACCCCGGCCCTGCCCTTTCTTCCTCGCTGGCAACGGGGCGGGCCTGATGGATACCCTTGGGGCCGTGTCCGATCACGAGACGTCGTCCTTGACGCCCGAGCAGCGCGCGCACCAAGCCGAGGCACAGCGCGAGGTCTTGCTCGAGGCCCTGGAGATCTTCACCCACGACCTCAGCAATCCGCTCCAGAGCCTCATCGTGCTCACCGAGCTCGCGCTCGACGACACCCCCGAAGGGACCGAGGAGTACGACCGCTGTCGGCAGAGCCTGGAGGCCGCCGAGCGCATGCGGACCCTGGTGCAGGGCCTGGCTGGCCTCACCCGCAGCATCGACGGGCCGCGCAACACGAGGACCGTGGTCGACCGCTTCATCTCGGTGCTCTCGCGTCGCTGGGAGCGTCACCAGGTGCGGGTCTCCATCGACATGGGCGCGATCGAACGCACGCCCACGCCCGCCAACCTCGAGACGGTGCTGCTCAACCTGGGCCTGGCCACGGTAGCCGCGGCCACCGAGCGCAACCACCCGCGCTACGAGCTGTCGGTGCGGGGGATCTCGCGCGAGGGCCAGGGGATGCCGTGCGTGGTGGAGCTGACGCTCGTCGGTCACAACGCCGGGGGCACCGCTGCGCCCGTCGATCTGGCGCGTCCGCAGATGGAGCGGCTGCAGCGGCTGCTCGACGGCTGCGCCAACATGCGCCTGCACGAGGAAGCCGGCTCCGTCTACATCGAGTTTGCGCCGGAGACGAGGCGCTGATGGACGCGTCCCCCGGCTCGCTGGGGGCGCGGGCGCGGGCACTTCCCGGCCATCCACACCCCGAACACAACCAGTCGATGGGGGTCGTCCTGCTGGTGGAGGACGACCACCTCGTGGCCAACGCGCTGCGGCTGTTGCTCGTGCGCGCCGACTACGAGGTGCACATCGCGGCCGACATCCAAGAGGCGCTGCCCACGTTCGCGGCCCAGCCGGTCGACGTGGTGGTGACCGATCTCCTGATGCCTGGCGGCACCGGGCTCGATCTGTTGCGGGAGATCGAGCAGCGCGACCCGCAGATGCCCGTGATCATCGTGACCGCCGACCACAGCGTGCAGGCGGCCGCCGCCGCGGTGCGCGAGCACGCATTCGACTACCTCACCAAGCCCGTCAAGCGCGAGCGGCTGCTCGACACCGTGGGCCGTGCCGTGCAGGTGCGGCGCCAGAGCCAGATCCAGCAGCACGAGCAGGAGCGGCTGCGCGAGGAGCATCGCCAGCTCGCGATCCGCCACCAGCGGACCGCGATGCTGCTCTCGGTGCTCTACAACCGCGCCGCCGAGGGGATCATCGTGGTCGACCCCGAGGGGCGCGTGGTCGACGTGAGCGAGAGCTTCGTGAGCCTCGTGGGCAAGCCGCTCTACGCCCTGCTCGACACCGATCTCCGCGAGTGGTTCGAGCCGAGCCCCACCGGCGGCGACGTGCAGGACCTGGTGATGGAGATGGTCCACGGCCCCAGCTCCGACGCGCACTGGCGCGGCGAGGTGACCGTGCGCTCGGGCGAGCGGCAGATCCCCGCGCGCATGAGCCTGAGCCTGTGCGAGAGCCCCGAGGACGAGGATCACGGGCCCACGCGCTACGTGATCGGGCTGGTGTACTTCGAGCGCAGCCACGAGGAGCTGAGCCAGCGGCTGCAGCGGGCCGACCAGCTCGCGACGGTGGGGTTGCTCGCCGGGTCGGCCGCGCACGAGATCAAGAACGAGCTCGGTCCGCTGCTCGGGTATCTCACGATGATGGAGACGAGCGAGGCGGATCCCGTGGAGACCGGGATGATCGGGATCATGCGCGAGAGCGTGCGGCGGATCCACGAGCACGTGGAGGAGATCCTCGAGCCGCTGCGGCCGCGGGTGCGCACGCGCGGCGCGGTGGTGCTGCGCGAGTCGGTGGAGGCGATCCTCAAGCTCCTGCGCCGCGCGGGGCGGCTGCGGCGGATGAAGGTGACGCTGATCCAGGATGGCGACGAGGACGTGGTGGTGCACGCCGACAAGGACGAGGTGCATCAGATCGCGATCAATTTGATCAGCAATGCCATCGACGCGCTGGGCGATGGAGATGGCGGCGATCGAGGGTGCGTGACGATCGAGCTGCAGGAGGAGGGCGACTACGGCGTGCTGCGGGTGCGTGACGACGGCAGCGGCGTCGCCGAGGAGCTGCGGGGGCGGGTGTTCGAGCCGTTCTTCACCACGAAGGGCTCGGCGGGAACGGGGCTCGGGTTGCCGGTGGTGCACGACATCGTGCGGAGCTTGCGGGGGAGGGTGAGCCTGGATTGCCCGGAGGATGGGGGGACGATCGTGACGGTGATGCTGCCGCGGTATCGGGGGTGAAGTCGTTGGGATGTCGAATGGTGCGGGTTCAGTTCACGCACTGTTATTTGTGCTTTCCTCGTTTTACAGAGACGGCAGAGCTGCTCAATGGGAAGACTCCCTCGTATGTAGCTTGTTGAGAAAAGCCGTGTGGGCCTTTCCAGGGTCGCGACAGCAGTGTCTTGAGACGATCTCCATAGGCGTTCATCACGCGAAGATATCCCGACCAGAGCCTTTCATTCATGAGGCCTTCTTCCTGAGAGTCCAAGATGCTCAGTGCGCAAGGATAGCGGGCCCACGATTCTAGGCCGTCTTCAAAGCTCTGAAGCACCCACAGGAGACGATTCTTGTACGGAATGAGATTCGAATCTCTCTGGAGACTCGTTAGAGAATGCGACCTGAGCTTCCTTGAAAGCGTTCCATTACAAATCAAAGAAGGCTTCTCGTAGACGAGGAAACACTTGAGGGCGTTCTCCAAGGCAAAGCCGCCAAGCAAGAATACGGTGCGGTTAGTTCCGGACCGGGTCGTGCTCACTCCAGTTTTGTAATTAAACTGGATGACCTGTGAATCATTCCGAAGCTCGTAGAGGCGAACGGCCTGGTCATGAAGATTCGCGGCGACTTCAAGCCAACAGTGAGGGTTGGAGAAATCGACGAAGGCCTTGCATTGCTCATCTGTAGGAGTTGTCATGTTCGAACATTCAAGAGGTCGATCGTTGCATGTGGCGCAGGGCTTCCACCAACCCTCGAAGTGCTGCGTTCACAGCCTCGGAGCTTCCGAAATAAGGCCAGAGATCCGCATCGACAGCGACGAGCTCGCCGCTACGGAGGTTCGCGTGGTGACCACGACCGGGTACGCGGCGATGCTTGGCCGGATCGATCTCCGGCATCTCCGCAAGGGACTCGGCCGAGGGCTCCTCGAGATCAGGGCTCTTGCTCGTAGAATCGTCGCTCATGGCTGGTTGCTACCCGCGCGCTGATGATGCGGACGCGGTCTCCTCGTTCGGTGGTTACCAAGTATAGGATGCGATCTCGCGGGGACATCGCCAAGGTCAACAGGTTCTCAGGGTGCGCGATGTCCTCGAAGTCGACGGCGAGCGGGTCGCGCAAGGCCTCGGCAGCCTCCTCGAAGGAGACACGGTGCTTCTTCCGGTTCGAAGACGCCTTCCAATCGTCCCACTCGAAGTCGCGGAAGACCACCGTCGCCACGACCGCCAGCGTACTTTCGATCCTCAGGCGCGTCGACCGCAAAGGCCCACGACAACGCCAGCCTAGGTCGCAAGGGGTTTCGGCCGGGACGGGGTCTCTCGAGCCCTACGCATTGTCCGCCGGATCCGGCAGGTAGTTCACCGCCGTCACCACCTGATCGCTATGCGGATCCGCGAGCAAGCGCTGCCACTCGCGGAAGTACGCGACCACGTCGCTACCGTTGTCGAGCGCATTGGTGAAGAAGGTTCGGAGCGTGACGTGGGCGCCTGCGTTGCCTGCGTCCGCGCCGGCGGCGATCAATGCCCGCGAGGCATCGCGTACGTCATCGGCACCCGCGACCGCGGGCGGGTTCTCCTCCCATGGGCGCGTGTTGCCGGCGGGCTTCACCGAGAGCGATGGCGTACCCATGGTGAGCACCTCCTGCCAGGTGTTCGCGCCCTCGGTCACGAACAGCTTGGAGTAGCGCTGGAACTGGGTCATGGCGGTGGTACGGCCGATGTGCGCGAGCTCGATGTGCACATCGGGGCCGCTCACGGCTGCATTGAGCCGCGCGATCACGGCACCGTCGTGGGCCACGGCCTCGACCTCGGCTGCGACGGTGGTGTGCGCCTCCTTCATGTCGTCGCCGATGAGCGCCACCACCACGGGCCGGTTGGGCGCGGCGGCCGTGATCACGCGGACCATCACCCGCAAGAAGTTGTCGTACTGGATGTCGGACACCGGCGCGCCGTAGTACGCAGACACGAGGTACACGCGGCCGGCCTTGGCGTTCGCCAGCACGGTGCGCGGGACGTCGGGCAGGGCCCCGATCACGCCGTCGTCGCCCGCGGGGTTGGCCGGCGCCAAGCGATAGACCGCCTTGCCGCCTGCGGCGACGACCTTCGCCACCACGTCCACCGGCGCGATGATCGTGTCCTGCCGCACCTGCATGGGGTGACCGCCGGTCCAGAGGAACGGCTGGAAGCTCATCGCCACCGGGTGCTGCTCGCGAGTCATCGTGCGCATCACCGGTAGCCAGTGGTGGTCGAAGTACGCAGTCTTGAAGTCCAGCGCAGCGGCCTCTTGCTCGGTGGCGGCGTGGAAGTCCATCGCCCCGAATGCAGTGAGCGTGCGTTCGTCCGCCCCCGCGATCTCGACCAGGTCGGTGTCGGGGGCCATCGAGGCACCGGTCTCCTGGTCGTAGACCTTGGCCTGCCGCCACTTGGTCTGCTCGGTGGCGAGCTGCGCGTTCGAGCTGGTCCACTTGTTCCGCTCGGTCCAATTCGCAAATCCTGCCCCCATCCTGACCTGGGGCGCGGGGTCGACGAACGGGGCCGGAGCGGCCCCGGGCCAGGCGTACTGCGTCCAGAACGTCTGCACGTCGGTGAACACGCGGATCTGCGCGGCTGTCAACGTAATATCCAACGCGCCAACGGGTAGACAACGGACGTTGAGCTGGTGTCGTCCCATCCCTCCGGCCGGATACACCCCGGCCCACTCGGCATGGTAGAGCCCGTACGACTGCACCGGATGGGCAAGCGCAGCGCCCCGGCCGAGCGCATTGGCGTAGATCCGCGTCTTCTTGCGGTTGTACGACAGCACCACCTCGCCGCCGAATCCCACGGCCGCGAGGCTCGCGAGCAGCTTGAGCACCGCGGCTTGGTGTCCGGTACCGGGGCCGCCGAGGTCGATCAAGCTGATGCGATCGAACTCGTCGAGCGGCTGGAGCACGCGGAACGCCACCTGATCGCAGCCCTGCTCCACGTCGACGATGTCGACGAAGAGGCCGCGCTTGTCGGCGCCGCTGCCGGTGACGCCCTCGGCCCAGTACACGACGCCCGCGACGGCGTCGGGCAGCGCATCGGCGTCGAGCTCGAGCGGCAGCACCACGGCGGCCTCACCGTCGCGATGGGCGTCGAGCGAGCCCACCACGTTGCCGCCCGTCTCGGGGAACAAGCGGATCGTGCCGGCGCCGCCCGCCTGGCGGAGCGACAGCTTGCAGGGGGCCAGCGGCGGGTTCTTGGTGAGACGCACCTTGGCGCGGCCCCACCACCAATTGGTCGTCTCCTGCACGTAGAGCCGACGGCCGGGATCGAGCTTGCGCGGGTCGGTGAGCACGACGGTCGCGTCCGACGGGCCCGGGGTGCCGCCGTACACGTCGAGGCTCAGCTCCACCACCGTCAGCTTGAGCTCGTCGGCCCGGTCGATCACGTCGACGAGCGCGAGCGTGAGCCCGGTGTCGGCCACGGGGTCGCTCACGGTGTTGCCCTGCACGTAGAGCGGCGCGATCACGCGGTTGCCCACGTCGATGGGTGTGCCGAGGTCCACGAGGTTGCCGGCCGTGTCGGCGTCGTAGACGGCGATGTTGGCCTTGGTGGCGGCAAGGCGAAGCTGGCCCACGAGCTCGGCGGGCTGGCAGCGCGGCGTGACCTTCAGGCGCGCCCGCGTGCCGGCCGGGTTCTGCAGGTGCACCACGCCACCCACCCCGTGCTTGACGTCGGCCGCCAGCACCGTGCCGAGCTTGGTCTCGGCCACGAGCTCGGCCCGCGCGGCGGTCACCACCGCGGCGACGGCGTCGGCGGCCACCGGCAACGCAACCGAGGCGAGCTTCCACTGAAGCGTGATGCCCTCGAACGCGCTGTGATCGATGGCCTCGATCGCGAGCGTGATGCCGTCGGCCGGCACCGTATCGAACGTGACCGCGTTGCCGCCCAGCACCACCTTCGCGCCCTCGCGGTAGAGCTCGATGCACGCCACGCCCTGCGCCACCGTGAGCGTGCCGGTGCCCTTGCCCGGGAACGGGCTCACCCCGCCCGCGACGGCGTAGGCCTCGAGCTTCACGGTGATCCGTGCCCCGCCCACGCCGACGACGGCCTTCGAAAGCGTGATGCGAGGGGCGATGCGGGGGGCCAGCGCGAACGACAGGAACGTGATCTCGCCGGGGCGCACGGGCGCGGGGCTCGTCACCAAGGCCGGCAGCGCATACGACCCGGTGAACGCGCCGGGGACCGCGGTGAGCTCCACGGTGTAGTCGTTCTCGTCGAGCGGATCGAAGCCGATGAAGCCGGTGGGATCGGTGGGCAGGGTGCGGTCGACTCGATCGACGTTCACCGACACGCCCTCCAAGCCTGCGCCGCCCTGGCCGGTCACCTGCACCCAGATCGCGCCCTTCTTGAGCGGGCAGTCGACTACGGCGCGCCCGACGAGATGCTCGGCCTGGCAGACATGGGGGACCTCGACTCCGCACTTGCGACACAGCATCGATCGATCACTCCTGCGACTGGCCCACCACGATCTTCACGATCCGCCGCCCCTCGCTGCGGGCTCGCAGCCGATCGGCGACCACCTGCACCTTGAGCGCCGCCGGCAGCCGCGGGTGCTCGAGGATCGTGCGGACCCACGCCTGATCGGGGCTGCGCTCGAATGTCTCGCCGAATTCCAGCAGCAGCTCGGCGAGCGTGGCCACGCTGCCCTCTCCGAGGATCTGGTGACGCGCCCCGGTGTCGATCGCGAGCTGCACGTGCCGGCGCAGCCCCTCGTCGCCGAGCTGCGCGTGGTCCTCGGGATAGTGCGCCGCGAGGTGTGTGAACAGACGCTCGACGTACTGCTCCAGCTCGTCGCCACCGAGGGTCATCAGCTGCGGGATGCGGATCTTCAGCATCGTCGGTGCACGCGGGGACGCGAGTCTACCCGAGCCCCACGCGCGGATGCGGCCATGCACGGGCGGCATCGCGCGGGTTTCGTGCTAGGCTCGCGCCATGGCTTCTTCTTCGCTCCATGGAATGCTGCTCGCTACGCTCGTGCTGCCCGTCGCATGCACGCCACCCATCGATCTCCACGATGACGGCCCCGGGAGCACGTCCCTCGGCTCCAGTACGGAAATGGGCGACTCCACGGGCACGACGGGTACGGCGGACGATCCCACCATTACCTCTACCGCTGGTCTCACCGAGTCTTCTACCGATTCCACCCTCGACGCCACCACCTCCACCCCGGCCTGCGAGCTGCCGCCGCTCGAGCAGGAAGTGCTCGATCAGCTCGGCATCACCGCCCCCGGGCTCGAGATCTCGGTGGCCGCCGGTGACACGCAGCTCTTGCTGCTGTGGATCGACTTCGGCACGCCCACCGCCGTCGATGCGTGCGTCGAGTGGAGCATCGAGCCCGTCGATGGCGTGTCGATCGACGACGCCGGCGTGCTCACCGTCGATGCCGCCGTGCCGGCCGGGACGGTCATCTCCGTCACCGCCGACGTCGAGGACGGCCGGCGCGTGCTCATGGGCGACTTCACGGTCTACGTGCCCGTGCAGTACGACATCCTCGGGTTCTGGACCGAGACCCAGCAGCTGCCGTGCGGCGGCGGGGCGGCGGTCGTGCCCGACCCGATCATCGGCGAGCTGGTGTTCCAGGACACCGGCGAGTTCTCCGTCACGTGGACTCCGTTCGAGGTCTACTACGACTACTGGGGCACCTTCACCTACGACGAGGGCACGCGCGCGCTCGTGCTCACGGTCGAGGGTGGCAACTACGTCCCCGACGACATCGACGGCGAGGGCACCGCAACCGTGGCCGACGGCCAGCTCACGCTCGAAGACATGTGGCTCGGCGTGGCGATGGATCCGGTGACCCCGGTCGCCTGCGGGCACGTGTTCGAGTAGGCGAAGAACCGCGTGCTGGTGCGGCTACCGGTGCCTGACCCGGTATCTCGCCAGCACGTCTCCCCTCGCGCCTCACAAGAGCACGTGCCCGAACAGGTGATCCCCCGCCGTCACCCGCACCGCGCCGATGTCGAAATCCACCTGCCGCACGAGGTACTGATCCCTCACCCCGCGCCCGCCGCTGCCGCGCGTGCCCACGCCGGGCAGCCGCGCGAGCACCTCGAAGCGCACGGGCTTCATCGTCTTCTGGATCCTCCGTACCACCGCGTCGCGGTCCTCCCCGCTGCGGATGTGCCGGCCCACGCTGCGGTCGAGCGACTGCAACAGATCGAGCTGCAGCAAGTCGCCGGACATCGGCACCCGCTCCCCACCGCTGCGCGGCGAGATCAGCACGGCTCGCCACACCCCGGGCCCGCCCTCGTCGAGCTCGAGCTCGAAGCGGTGCTCGAGCACCGTGTGGCCGGGGCAGTAGAGCACCAGGCCCTCGATGCCCTTGGCGAAGTACATCAGCGAGCGACCGAGGTCGCGGAGCGCCGTGTAGAGCGCGAAGTCGTTGCGGTGCTCCTCGCCCTCGCCCTCGAGCGCCGAGGGTAGCGCCAGCGAGGCGTGGATCTGCAGGCGGCTCGCGTCCACCTGGCCCGCCATACGGAAGCGCACATACCCGAGCAGGTCGTCCACCACCTGACGGCAGCGCGTGACCATCTCCGCCTCGTCGCCCTCGTCCTTGCCGAGCAGCACCAGGCCGAACTCGTCGCCGCCGTAGTGCAGCGGCAAGATCCGCAGCGTCTTGCGGCGCCGCTTCTTGGACAGCTCGGTGGCGGCGTACTGCTCGGCCTCGATCTTCTGCCGCTCCTGCTCGACCAGCTGCAGCGCGGTGTAGCGGTTGACGAGCAGCTCGGGCTTGTGCGCGGCGACGGCCAGGCCCTCCATCATCGACTCGAGCACCTTGTCGCCCACGCGGTGGCCATAGACGTCGTTGAGCTCGCGGAAGCCCCCGATGTTCAAGAACGCCACCGCCTGCAGCCGCTGACCGCCGGTCAGGTAGCGATCGAGGTGCTGGTGGCGCTGCTCGGTGTAGATGAGCCTGGTCTTGCGATCGCGGTAGTCCTTGTCCTGCCGGTGATCGGGCAACAGCTCCGGCAGCCGGCCCAGGCGGCTGGCGATGGCGCGCGAGAGCAGCACGTTGGTGGGATAGAAGAACGGGCGCCGGCACGCGAACAGCACGAACACGCCCTCGACCTCCTCGCGCCGCATCAGCGGGAAGAACCCCACGCTGCCCTCGTGCTTGAGCTGCTGGAACAGGTCGCGCAGGCCGCTGCGGGCGCTTCGCGGCGAGAGCGGTGCGCCCTCGGGATCCTCCTCGGCCTCGGGCCCGCGCGGCCCCAGGCGCTGGCGCAGGTCCTCGATCAGCGAGGCCACGTAGGGCCCGTCGCTGCGACCCGAGGGGAACACCAGCGGCTGGTGCTCGCGGCTCATCACCTCGTAGGCGAACGCCAACAGCGAGCCGTCGCTGCCGTCGAGCGGGATCCCGGTCAGCGGATTCTCGGCCAGGCCCTCGCTGGCCAGCGCCGTCGCCCGCTTGTAGTCGTCGGTGGCGTCGACCTGCACCAGCCGGTTCTCCTCCTTGATGTACAGCACGCACACGTTGGGGCTCACCACGTTGCCGAACAGCTCGGCGCCGCCGGCCACCGCCACGCGGCGAAACCAGTCGGCGATGCCCTCGAAGAAGTCGGCCGCGTCGGGCGGGCCCCCGGCGCTGGCGAGCTCCTCGGCGATGCGGGGCTGCAGCGCGCCGAGCACCTCGATGTGGTAGCGGGCCTGGCGGTAGGCGTCGACCTCGTCCGAGAGCTCGAGCAAGAGCGCGCTCACCTCGGCGCGCGTGTCCGCGGACAGCTCCTCGGCCACCGGCACGTGGCCGGTGGGGTCGAACAGCGTCACCACCCCCACGCGCTCGGGCGTCTCGGAGTTGCTCTCCTTGCAGAGATCGGCCTCCCACAGCGGCGCGCCCGGGGCCCCGACCTCGGTCAGGTCGCGGATCACCGCGTCCCAGCGCGGGTGGATGCCGTCGCCCGTGCGGTGCAGGAGCGTCAGCTCGGTCATCGGCCCGTCGCGTAGCTGCTCTGCGCTCGAGGCGAACAGCACGCGGCGGCCCTCCACCGCGTCGAACGACGCGGCGAGCTCGAGCAGCTCGTCACCCGAGAATGGGCAGTACCACACGCGATGGGCCGGCAGGCCCACCAGCTCGCGGAGCCGAATGCACGCGCGCTCGATCGCCGCGAGCCGCTCGCTCCGCAGGGCGTCCAGGACTTCGATGCTTCCTCGTCGATCCTCACTCATCGCCATCCCTCGATGTCTCGCTCGCGCTAGCGCTCGAACAGTCGCGCCAGGTCTTCCTTGCGGTTGCCCTTGCCGTCGTGTACCGCGAAATCGCCCCCGTAGAGCGAGGCGCCGCCATAGCGCCCCTGCTTGTCGACCGCGTAGAACTTCACGTTGAAATCCGGCTTGCCGTCGGCCCGCTGCAGGCGCTTGGCCTTGGTCGCGTCGGCGATGCGCTGGCAGGCCAGGAGGCACGCGTCGGTGGGGTGCTTGCCCAGCCGCAGCCCCTCCACGACCGAAGCGCTGCCGGCGGTGACGATGTTCGCCTCGCCGCGCCCGGTGGAGCCCGCGGCCCCCACCGCGTTGTCGACGAACAGCCCCGCGCCGATGAGCGGGCTGTCGCCCACGCGCCCCGGGATCTTGAACGCCAGCCCCGAAGTGGTGGTCACCCCCGCGAGGTTGCCGTCGGCATCCACCGCGTCGCAGTTGATGGTGCCCGTGATCCCGAACATCGCCTTGGCGTCGGGTGGCAGGTCCTTGGGGTCGGTGGGCAGCCAGTCGTCGGTGTCCGAATTCGTCGACTTCCAGTAGAGCCAGATCTTGCGCGCCTCGTCGGTGAGCAGCTCCTGCTCCTCGAAGCCGTGGGCCCGTGCGAAGCGCAGCGCGCCCTCGCCCACCAGGAGGCAGTGGTCGGTGAAGCGCATCACCGCCAGGGCGACCCGTGCCGGGTTCTTGATGCGCTGCAGCGCCGCCACTCCGCCCGAGAGGCCCGTCGCACCGTCCATCACCGACGCGTCGAGCTCGACCACGCCGTCTTCGTTGGGCAGCCCGCCGAGGCCCACGCTGTGATCGCTCGGGTCGTCCTCCACCAGCGTCACGCCGGCCACCACCGCGTCGATGGCCGGCTTGCCCGCGAGCAGCTGCTCCATCGCCTTGGCCGTGCAGTGCGGGTAGCCGTTGGTCGAGCACACCACCACCGGATGCGGTGGGCGCTTGATCACCGCCGGCGCCGTGGCGCGGCCAGAGCGAGTGGCGAGACATCCGGTGCCGAGACCGAGCACGGCCGAGCTGCGCATCAGGAAGCTGCGGCGCATGAGGCGACGGCGCATATGCACAGAGGCTAACCCCGAAGTCAGCGCGATTGGCGTAAAGAGATTCGCGGCGGACTGCGCAATCTGCGCAATCCGCCGCAGTGGCCCAGGATCGAAGCGTTATGCCGGTGACGGGCGATCGAGCGGCTCGTGGCGGGGCGGCTCTGCCGTGGTGACATCGAGCATGACCAAGTAGGCCTTCGCGTGCACCACCCCCGTGGCGTCCCACACCAGCTTGATGCTGTTGAGCCGGCGGATGCCGAGCCGCTGGCCGTGGCCGAGCGGCTCGAGCACGTGGCCCGGCCAGCGGTCGAGCGCGGCGCGCTTGTCCGGCGAGCACAGGTCACGCGCGACCAGCTGGTCGAGCAGGGCCGCCTCTGCGATCGCACCCGCGAGCTGCACGCGGCGCTCGAGCAGGAATTCGAGGCCGATCCGCGGCAGCAGCTCTGCGCCCACGTCGAGGTGCACGAGGAATTCGGGGTGCGGGCTCGCCTGGCGCGCGTCGGCGGTGTCCTCGAGAGTGCGCGCGAGCACATCGGTGCGGCCCGGCCAGCCGATCTGCGCGAGCAGGGACGGGAGCTCGTCGTCGCGAACGTTGCCGATGCAGACGCGGATCGGGGAGCCGCGCGACAAGAACACGCCGACATCGGTGACGCGCGCGGGTCCGGGTGGCAGGGCAGTGAAGCAGCGCTCGATCACCCGCCGGGCCGCGGGCGCGAGCTCCTCCGCCAGCGGCACGAGCACCTCGTCGAGCAGCAGCGCTCGCCCGTCCGGCGTGCGTGCTTCTGCGGCGAATTCGTCGATGCCGATCACGATGGCCGGCAGCGGCACGGCCCCGCTCGCCGGGGGCCTCGATCCGGCATCGTCGAGCTCCAGCCACGGCCGCGAGAGCTTGCGGTGGACCGGCGTCCCGGGTGTGATCGACCGCCGGGCCAGCGCGGCGATCCGGCCCCACGCCGGCGATCGCTCGGCGAGCTCGTCGAACGGGAAGGCGCCGAAGCTCGTGTGATTGAGCCCGATGCCGAGGTCGACCCGCGCGTCGCTGCCCAGCCGGCACTCGAGGCCGAACACCTCGAGCGGAGCGCGTGGAAACAGGCCCAGCGTTGCCTGCAGCCCTGCGAGGGCTCGCTCCGACACGAGCTCGCGCGGCACGGTGGCCTCGAGCTTGGCGAGCAGCTCGGCGGGCGAGAGGCGCGTCATGGGTGGGGCGCTCCGTGGCGGCCCGGCGCGATCAAGCCGCGCAGGCTCAGCAGGTGAGGACGATGCTCCGCCTCGGCCACGCGCAGCAAGCAAGGCGCCACCCCGGCGAAGCCGACCATCAGGTCCGGGGTGTGGGTCGTGGGGGAATCGAACGGCCACACCAGCATGTCGTCCACCTCCATGGCCCGGGCTTCGACGAGGTCGGCCAGCGAGCGAGCCTCTCGGAGCAAGCGTGGGTCGCTCGTGGCCTGGTACACGTCGATGAGGCTCTCGAGGTTGCCGAGCAGGCCGTGGCACTGGCAGACCGCCGACCAGCGAGCACCCCGGCTCGCGGTGAGGGCCGCCCGCGCGGCGAGGCGCTCGACCGACGCGGTGAGGCGAAGCGTCGTCGCGCGGGCCAGGAAGCGCGCGACGCCGGCGGCACCGTGACACCAAAACGGACCGAGGCGGCCGGCCTGGGGGTTCGCCTCGTCCACGGGCCAGTCGACCCCGCTCTCGTCGTCGAGGGCCGGGATGGCCGAGCGCTCGAGCCACTCGGCCGCGCCGCGAGCCGCGTCGCGCAGGCGTACGTCGTCGGTCACCTCGAACAGGTCGAGCAGCGCGTCGGCGATGCCGGCCGCGCCGTGAGCGTAGCCCAGCATTACCGTGCCGCTCATCGAGCCGAAGCCCGCCGGGATCCGCCAGCACAGGCCTCCGTGCTCCGTGGGGGTCGCCGCCGCGAGCAGCTGCTCGCCCACGTCGCGCGCGATCTGGAGGTGCTCGCTCCGCTCGAGCACGCGCGCGACCGCCAGGTGGAAGCGCAGGCGCCCGGCCGCACCGTTGAATAGATCCGGCGAGTCGAGCGGCTGCTCCGCGACCCACCGGCTGCGCTCCGCGGCCGCCTCGAGCAGCGCGTGATCCTCGAGCACCAGGCCCGCGCGCAGCAGCGCCGCTCCCACGCCCGCCTCGCCCACGTAGAGCCCGGGGCAGGTCGCCGCGGCGGGCCGTGGTGCGCGGTGGAGCCAGCCGGCCGCACGCGCGAGCACCTCGATGTGCTGCGGGTCGCCGAACGCCTGAACGAGCTCCGCGAGCGCGAGCACCACCCCCGCCGTGCCGCAGTTGACGTCGCGATGGAACGAGAGCTTGCCCGGGCCCACCGGGCTCCGCCATGCGAGGCCTGCTTGGGCGGCCGCTTCGGGCACGGGCTGCGCGAGCCGGCACAGCGAGTCGCCGACCCTGCGGGCCAGCGCGCGCAGGCGCTCGCGATCGTCGGGCTCGAGCACGCGCGGCTCCACGGCGCGGCGCTGGGGCGCCACGTCGCTCAGCTCGCTCGCGATCGCGTCCATCGACGCGGGACGCTCGGCCGGCTCGACGGAGAGGCAGCGCGACGCGAGCTGCAGCAAGCGCTCGGGCAGGCCCGGCTGGACCGCCTCGATCGACTCCACCACGCGCTCGCCATACCGCGGGATCCGGCCGGGCTCGATCGCGGTCGTCATGAGCCACAGGATCCCCCCGAAGCCATAGATGTCGTCCGCCACGCTCGGCGGCTCGCCGCGAGCTTGCTGCGGCGACATCGAGCCGCGCGTGCCGAGGCCCGCTGCCGTCGTGCTGCCCACGGGGCGGGCCAGCTCGAAGTCGAACAGCCGCAGCGAGCCATCGGGCGCGACCATCACGTTGGCGGCCTTGAGGTCGCGGAACACGATCGCTTGGGCATGGAGGGTGCCCACCATTCGCGCGAGCTCGATGGACCAGCGCAAGACCTCGCCCATCGGGACGAACCGCGCTTGCTTGGCGAGCTCGCGGATCACGTGGTCGAGCGTCACGCCCGGCAGGTCCTCGATGACCAGCGCGAGGCCGCTCGCCGTCTCGATCACGTCGAGCAGCGCCGGGAACCGCGGGTCGCCGTCGAGGCGTCGCAGCATCGACGCCTCGTTGCGCAGCCGGTCCTGGGCATCGGCGCCGCTGCGATCGACCAGCGCATGACGCAGGGCCTCCTTGACCACGCAGCGCCGGGGCCCGCGAACGTCGACCGCGAGGAACACCGAGCCGCGCGGGCTCTGCGAGAGCCTGCCCACCGGCACGTAGCGGCCGCCGAAGCGATCCTCGGGCGGAGGGCTCGGCTCTGCGACTCCGGTCGCGACGAACGGATCGTCCACCCACTCGGGCCGGCGGAATTCGGTGTCCCGCACGTCGGGGATCGAGCCGCCATCGGGGGCCTGCAGCGCGGGCAGGGTCTCGCCCCAGGGCTGCTGCAGCATCCGCGCGCCGAACGAGCCGTAGCGGTAGTGCACGAGGCTTCCCGGGCGAAGCGGCATGTCGGAGGGCACGCGCGGGCCCGGCAGGCCTCGCGTCCGCGCGTCGAGCTCCACGGCCAGGCGGACCGCCTGCGCGTCCGTGCGCGGATACACCGTGATGAACTTGCCGATCTGGCTCAGCCCGCCGCTGCCGTCGTTGACGGCGGCCAGGGCCGAGCGGGATGCGGCAACCTTGAAGGGCACGCGCTCGGCCAGCAGGATCGGCAGCGCGAGCCCGAGCACGGTCGCCGCCGAATCCACTGTGGACGAGACGTGCAGCTTCCAGCCCTGCTCGGCGCCCTCATCGTCCGGCCGCAGGAACGAGAGCCAGGGCTGATCGGGGGCAAGTCGCGTCCGCCACCCTGGGCCCAGCAAGCTCTCGTCACGAGCGTGGGCCGCGAGGATCTCGGCAACTGGATCGACTTGGTCGGGCGGGGCCATGCTCGTCGGGTGGAACGCTTCGAACAGGCCATGCTCGGGGAGCCACGGCGCCGTGGAAGGAGCGAGCCGTTCCACGGCACGGGCCGGCGCGGGTACTACTCCTCGAGGGAGGTCCAGCGGCAGGTCCACGCGCAGGTCGCCGCACAAGCGACGAGGGCCTCCGGGGGGTTCAGATCCGCACGATCGCCGTGGAGCTGCTCGGCGAATTCGGGGTTCTGGCTCAATTGTCGCACGATCTCATCGGCACGGGAACGAGCATCGTCGATGTGGGTGGAGAAGCTCTGGAGCTGCATGGTGGAGACTATAATCCAGGGTTCCCTGATTGCGTAGCTCGAGTGGGATGAATTCATCGTAGTCAGGTGTCAACTAGACTTGGTTGTCAAGTGTCAAGTCGTGGATCGGACATCGATCGGTGAGGTTGTCAGGTGTCAACTCGTGGAGTCGATCGCGAATCGATCGCAAGGCGGTTGCAAAAGAGCGACGCGTCGCGACGCGCAGCGACTCGCGAGCGCTCGTGTGCTCGCGGAAGCGCGGCGATCATTGGTGCAGTGCGGTGTAGTGCCGTGCGAACGGCTCTCTCGAGGCTCGGCTCCCAGCGCAACGGTCGACGGCATGCAAGCGCGAACTGGGTGCTGTGGCGTGTGGGAGCGCCCCCGCGCAGGGCGGCGTGGCTGGAGCCCACCCCGCATACTAAGGACGCATGGCGTGGTGGCTCACCGTCTACTGCCGCAGACCCGTCTCCGCGCTCACCCCCCAGCAGCTGCTCGCGGGGCTCCGCGACCAGGATCGCGAGGCGCCGGCCGGCGTGGACTACTGGACGCTGGCGGAGCACTTCGGGATCGAGGACGAGGCGGTGGTCGATGCCGCGCTCGACGTGCTGCGGGTGCGTGACGCCAGCGCGACCGGTCTCGATCAGCTCGAGCTGTCCTACCGCCCCGACGCGGACGCGCGGCCGATCGTGGTGCACTGCTGGACCGAGCCCGAGCGCGTGGCCGAGGAGCTCGAGGAGGCGCAAGAAGGGCGGTCGCCCCCGCCCGAGGCGCTCCCGCGGCTGCGGGCCACCAAGGAGATCGTGGGCATCGAGCTCGGGTTCTCGCAGCTCGAGGACATGGGGATCGTGCTCGCCTACGAGCTCGCCCGCTGGCTCGTACAGAAGGGCAAGGGGCTCGTGGTAGACGACGACGATTGCTGGATGACGGTGGACGGCGGGGGGTGGGTGGATCCGTAGGTTGAGTTTTTCGCGAGATCGAGGTGGGATCGGCCCTTGGGCGACGAGCGCAACGCCGAACCTCCCCCCGGGCGCCGGGCGTTCCTGCTCGGCTCGCTCGTGGGTGTGGGGGCCACCGCGGGCATCACTCTCGCCGCGCAGGCGCTGCGCGACGCGGCTGAAGACGCTCCTTCGGAGGGTCCCTCGCCCCCGCCCGAGCTCGCGCCCGGCGAGATCCCCCCGCTCCCCACCGATCTCGGCCCCATGCCGCCCGACGGTCGCCGCCTGAGCTACGCCCAGCAGGGCGAGGATCTCGTGCTGCAGGCCGTCTTCGAGCACCTCGGCATCGTGCGCCCGCGCTACCTCGACATCGGTGCGTTCCATCCGAGCATCGGCAGCAACAGCTTCGCGTTCTACGTCCGCGGCAGCCGGGGCGTGCTGGTGGAGCCCAACCCACCGATGGCCGAGCTCCTGCGAAGGGCCCGGCCCGAGGACGTGGTGCTCGACGTGGGCGTGAGCGTGGACGGCAGCACCTCCGCCGACTACTACGTGCTGCGCGACCGCCCGCAGCTCAACACCTTCTCGCGCGAGCAGGCCGATCGCTACATCGCCGAGTCCGGCGCAGGCGCGATCGAGAAGGTCGTGAAGATGCCGCTCCGCGCCGTGAACGAGATCCTCGCCGAGCACTTCGCCGACGCGCCGCCGGATCTCGTGAGCATCGACGTGGAAGGCCTCGACCTCCCGCTCCTGCAGACGCTCGACTTCTCTCGTCACCGCCCGGCGGTGCTGTGCGTGGAGACGCTGGTCTACGGCACCAATTCGCAGCGCGAGCCCACGCTCGAGCTCCTTCGCGGGCACGGGTACGCGGTGCGAGCCGGGACGTTCGTGAACACGATCTTCGTCGACGAACGCCGCCTGCGAGGGTGAGCCTCATACGGCGAGCTGGCCGCGAGCCCAGGCATCGCGACGTGTCGACGCTCGGGACGTGCGCTACAATGAACACCGTGGATCCCTCCAACCCTCACCGTCGTGCCGAGGCGCGCAGCCTGGCGCTACACCGCGAGGTGCGCGAGCGGATCCGTCAGCGACCCGAGCTGCTCGTGCCGATTCGCGCCCGGGTGGAAGGTTGGCTGCGCGACGGTACTGTCGCGCGACCCTATGCCGAGGCGTGGCGGGAGCTCCTGTCGCGAGATCTCGATGCATTGCTCGAAGCCCTCGAGGACCCGAGTGAGCGCGGCAGGGACCTACGGCAGTGCACTCCGTTCGCGGGGATCCTCGATCCCCGCACGCGCTGGAGGATCCTCCGCGAGGCCTCCGAGGACCCGAGGTCATGAACCGCCGGCAGCTCGAGCACCTCATACGAGCAGCGTCGACCATCGCGGAGGACGACGAGATCGTCATCGTAGGGAGTCAAGCAGTCCTCGGAACGTACCCGGAAGCTCCTGCCGAGCTGCTCGTCTCCAACGAGGCGGACCTCTACCCGAAGAACCGTCCAGAGCTCGCGGACGTCATCGACGGATCGATCGGCGAGCTGTCACCGTTCCACCAGGCCTTTGGTTACTACGCCCAGGGCGTGGGGGAGCAAACCGCCACACTCCCCTCGGGTTGGCAGCAGCGTTTGGTTCCCATCCATACTCCCGCAACGCGAGGCGCAACCGGCTGGTGCATCTCGGTGCCAGACTTGGTCGTGTCGAAATACATCGCTGGACGTGAGAAGGATCGGAGCTACGTTCGCGCCACGTTGGCCCATGGCCTCGTCGACGCCGAGACTATCCTCGCGCTGCTCGCGATGACAGAGATCGACGTCGAGCACAGGAAGCGGCTCGAGCGACTCGTGCGGGCCGACGTAGCGGCGCTCACCCGTCCGCGGTGATCCGCGCGATCAAGTCGAGCAGCACCGCTTCCGCGCGATCATTGTCGATCTGGCAGGTCCCCGCTGCCGCGTGGCCGCCACCGCCGTACTCGAGGCAGAGCTTGCCCACGTGGGTGTTGGACGAGCGGTCGAGGATCGACTTGCCGATCGCGAACACGGTGTTCTGCTGCTGCTTGCCCCACATCACGTGCACCGAGATGTTGGTGTCGGGGAACAGCGCGTAGATCATGAAACGGTTGCCGGCAAAGATCGTCTCCTCGGGGCGCAGGTCGAGCACGACGAGGTTGCCGTGGACCGTGGAGCAGCCGAGCAGCTGCTCGCGCTGCTTGGCGGTGTGCTCCCGGTAGAGCTCCACGCGCTCCTTCACGTCGGGCAGCGCGAGGATCTCGGCCACCGAGTGGTCGCGGCAGTGGTCGATGAGCTGCATCATCAGGTCGTAGTTGCTGATGCGGAACTCGCGGAAGCGGCCGAGGCCCGTGCGCGCATCCATGAGGTAGTTGAGCAGGATCCAGCCCTTCGGATCGAGGATCTCCTCGCGCGACAGCCGTGCCGCGTCGCACTTGTCCACGGCCACCATCATCTCGTCGGACACGCGCGGGAACTTGGCCTTGCCGCCGTAGTGGTCATAGACGACCCGCGCGGCGCTCATCGCCGCCTCGTCGATGATGTGGTTGTCGTGCTTGCCGCCCACGCGCTCGATCTCGCTGGCATGGTGGTCGAAGCAAAGGCCGATGCCTTCGACGTAGGGCAAGTTCGTGCTGATGTCCCGGCTGGTGACCTCGATCTTGCCGTCCTGCATGTCCTTGGGGTGGACGAAGAGGATCTCGGAGGGATCGATGAGGTCGAGCTCCTTGAGCAGGACCGCACACACGAGGCCGTCGAAGTCGCTGCGGGTGATCAGTCGATGCTTGCTCGTCACGCGGGCCAGTGTAACAAGGACCAGCGGGGGCTTGGCACCCACGCCCTCGGGGCTCGTGCGATCGGCCCGACCAAGGCCTGCCGGCCCGGGCGAACGCCCTTGCACGCCGCGGCCCGGCCGCGGCGCGGCCGGGCCCGCGTCACGCTCAGCCCGGGCTCGCTCCCGCCGGTGTTCCCGGCACCGGCAGCGTGAAGGCTCGCTCGAAGCGCTTGCCGGCCATTCGCGTGGGGAACTTCCAGCGCTTCGTCGCACCCACGATGCATTCGACCACCGCTGCCGGCAGCGTGCTGGGCTCGGCCACCGACGACTCGGGCGCGCCGGACTCGCCGATCGTGATCACGATCTCCACCGACCCCGCGACCTCGCCCTCGGCCTTGCTCTCGCAGAAGCGCACCTCGCCCATGTGAGCGCCCACGATGTAACCGAAGGCCTGGGCATCCTTCTCGTCATCGGTCACGGGCTTGCCGAGCGGCACCGTCCACACGGAGACGCGCGCGTAGGCCTCGGCGGGCGGCTCGCCGACGTAGGTGTACATCGATTGCACGAGACACTCGAGCACCTCCGGGTCGTCGAAGCTCTGGTCCACGAGCTCGACCGACTCGTAGATCGTGCCCACGTCGGGTGCCCCGAGCTCGTGGACCGACAGCGTGACCGAGCCGACCGACTTCGCGTCGAGGTCTTCGAGGCAGGCCGTCACGAGCTTGCGGAACTCCCGATGCGCAGCATCTCGGCGCGCGTCCTCGCTCGACGGCGCCGTCGTGGGCTCGGCCTGCCCCGCTGCAGCGCCGGACGCAGGCGGCAAGCTGCTCCGAACGCTTCGAACCCGCTGCTGCCACTGGGCCCGTGGATCGTCGCGCCGTGGCTTGCTGTCTACCGCCGCGGGCTCGGCCTCGGCGGCCTTGGCCGGTGCTGCATCGGCCGTAGGAGCTTCGCCGACCACCGCGGCGGGTGCATCGGCGTCGGCCCCCATCACGGCCCAGCCGACGATCCCGGTGGTGCCGCCGAGGGTGGCGACGAGGAGTGCCTTCATGGTGATGCTCATCGTGCTGCTGCTTCCTGCTCTACTCGCATGTGAGGCCGTGCCCCCCGCGGGCGGCATGGCGACGACGGCGGCACACCAGGTCTTGCGGTCACCGAACTGCTGATCGAGCGAGCCTCGCAGCCGCTCGAGCGATCGGTGGATCCGCGATCGGATGGTCGCCGACGGGATGTCGAGGGCCCGGCCGATGTCGGCCGCGCTCTCGCCTTCGAAGAAGCGTCGAACGATGAGCTTCCGATCCTCCGCCGGCAGCCCTTGCAGCTCCGCCAGCAGCACGCGCAGCACCTCCAGCCGCTCGTGCTCTCGATCCGGCCCCTGCGGCTCGCTACCCACCGCCGGCGCCTGCTGCTCGCGGGCCTCGCGGCGGAGCTCCCCCCGCCGGCGCATCCGCAAGCGGTTGCGCAGCACCGTGCCGAGCCACGGGCGCAGCGATCGGCTCGCATCCGCCGGCGGGTCCTGCCACGCCTTCACCAGCGTGTCCTGCACCAGGTCGTCGGCCTCGTCGGCGTCGCGGGCCATGAAGGCCGCGAGCCGCTGCAGCCACTGCAGGTCCTCGAGCACGGCGGCGGGGAGCGCGAGCGTCTTCATCGTTCTGCCCTTCCCATGCCGCCGTCGCTCGAAGCGTTGCAGACTTTTTTCGATCACCTGCTCGCGCGCTTTGCGCACGAGACCCACGGTGTGATTGCAGCGTTCCGCGTCCTTCCGCCATGCTCGACCCGTGACGGGAACGAAGCGGATCGCGGCGAGCTTGGCGTGGTGCATGGCGGGGTGTGGCAGCGAGCCCGTGAGCGAAGTGACCGCCGCCCCGCCCTTCATGCCCACCACCGACAGCGGCATGGAGAGCGCCGCCATGACGGACGACGCTCCCGCGGACACCGGTGAGAAGCTCGACGTGGGCCAGGCCGACGGCACCGGGATGGGCGACGACGGGATCGGCGAAGAAGGCTGCAAGAAGGTCGACTTCCTGTTCGTGATCGACAGCTCGGCCTCGATGGAGGACGAGCAGGACAACATGCTCACCAGCTTCCCCGGGTTCATCACCGCGATCGAAGAGACGCTGATGATCGACGACTTCCACATGATGGTGATCGACGCCGGTCTCATCCTCGGTGCCGGCTGCGACGGCATCCTCGGAGCGGGCCGCGTCACCTCGGGCGCCGGGCAGGACTGCATGCTGGTCGGGGGCCAGCGCTACGCGACCGTGGAGCAGCCCGATCTCGTCGAGACCTTCACCTGCATCGGCTCGCGCGGCTTCGCCGGGCCGGGCGACGAGCAGACGATGAGCTCGCTCTTGGCCTCCGTCGGCCCGCTCGTGGCCCCTGGCCAGTGCAACGAGGGCTTCCTCCGCGACGATGCGATCCTCGTGATCACGATCATCACCGACGAGGAGGACAGCCCCGGAGACGCCTCCGCGGCCCCTCCGCTCGACGGAAGCTGCGTGCCCGCCGACGCCGATCCCAACTCCACTGGTACTCCGGAAGGCTGGAAGGTGGGCCTGGTGGCGGCCAAGGGCGGCAACGAGGACGCGATCGTCGTGCTCTCGCTCATCGGCGACTGCGACGCGGGCGGCAGCTGCCCCGGGATCGCGCTCGAGCCCACGGGCGGCTACTCCGGGGCCGAGCCCGCGCCACGCATTCGCGAGTTCACCCAGTCGTTCGGCTACGGCTCGGTCGGCCCCGTGTGCGCCCCGGACTACACCCCGTTCTTCGAGCAGGCCGTGAGCGTGATCGAGAGCGCCTGCGACGAGTTCGTGCCGCAGGGGTGAGGGCCATGAGCGACGATGCGCCGTGCTGCGGAGCGTGTGCCCACGCGCTCGAGGTCCAGGCCCGCGGAGGTCCCAGGCCCGCGACTGCGCCGCTCGTCCACGTGCCCGTGGTCGGTGGCGTCCCGCATGGGATCATGATCGTGGTCATCGCTGGCCATGAGCTCGGTCGCATGATCGCGATCGACAAGACCGAGCTCGTGGTCGGCCGCACGAGCGGTGTCGACGTCCGCATCGACGACCCGGTGATCAGCCGTCGTCAGTGTCGCTTCGTGTTCCGCGACGACCACGCCTACGTGGAAGACCTCGGCTCGACCTGCGGCACCTTCGTCGATGATGCACGGATTCGCTCCTCCACGCCGCTGCGCGACGGGCAGCGCGTGCTCGTGGGCAACACGATCTTCGTCGTGCGGCAGACGAGCGGCTGAACACGCGCGTATCCGTGTCAGGATCAGGGCACGCTCTCGCCCGCATCCAGATCCTTCCGATACGGCGCCAGCATCTCGCGAAACTCCTGCGTCCACTCCACGGGCCGCTTGCTCTCCGGATCCACCCGCACGATCACCCGCTCGCCTCGTGCGAAATCCGTGTCCTCGTCGAGCGGCATCACCCGCAGCCCGAACGTGAGCGACGACCTGCCCAACCGCTCCACCCACACGCGCACCCGCACCTCGCCCGTGCCCTTCACCGGCCGCAGGTACTCGATCTGGTTGCTGCGCACCAAGTGGTACTGGTCGGGGTGCTCGTTGAAGTCGAGCGCTCCGCCCCACCCCATGTGCCGCCAGAACGACCCGATCGCGTGCTCGAACAGCAGCAGGTAGCGCGCGTTGTGCAGGATCTGGAATGCGTCGAGATCATCGAAGTAGACCCCGTGGGTACGCTCGTGGAATCGCATGCTCCGGCTTCGTTCCTCATGCCCCGACAAGGTAGGAGCCCTTGCCGTCGTGGTTCTCGACGATCTTGATGCATCTCGTCGCCTGGAAGGTCGCAATGGTCGAGTGGAAGAGGGAGAGTACCTTCTCCTGGAGGGTCTGGTCGTCTTCGAGCAAGGACACGCGCAGGCCCTTTTGCTGCGCAATCGAATAGGGGATGGGGCGACCGTGTGTCTGGAATTCCTTGTTGTTGGCGAGCCATTCCGCGATGTGCATCGCCTTGAGGGAACCGTCGGGTTCGTCTTCGAACATGTAGTCACTCAGCCAGCTCGCGACGAGCTCCTTTGCGAGCAGAATGAGCTTGTTGCACTGGATCAAGAAGCCTGGTGGATAGGAGCCGATCTTCTGCGCCCATAGGATCGGGCTGTCGCCCTTCTTGATGGCGTCTTGAGCCGCTTGGTACTCGTCGAGGATCGACTGTGCGGGAACCGCCATGCGTCCCGACTCACTCTGGAAGACGATCTGGGGGTCGATGGGGCCGAGCGCGGAGTGACGACCCATGAGGATCGAGTTCGCTGCGCAGGCCAGCATCGTCGCAGCCGACATCGCGTTCTGTGGGACGATGACCCGAATGCTGGAGAACTTCGCTCGCAGGTACGAGACGATTTGCTCGACGGCTTCGGCCGAGCCGCCCGGGCTATGCAGGACGAGATCGAGATCGGGGCCCTTCATGTCGATGAGTGCGGCCATGATCAGCTGCACGTCATCGATGTTGAAGGAGGCTGCACCGGACGGCCCTCCAAACGCGGACGCATAGAGCACCGTAGGCCGGCCTGTGTGCTCCTTCAGGTCCTTGAGGTACCTGCGTCGCACGAGATCGGCACCCGTGAGGTTGGAGGTCGAGGCGATTTCTCGTCGAATGTCCGCAAAGGACGGCATGCGAGCGACGAGATGATATCACATCGTCGAGCCGCTCGTCCCGCTCGTGCTCACCACATACTTCACGATAGGGGTACGAGGAAGGTACTCGCGGAGCTGCTGTAGCCAGTACATCGTGTCCGAATAGTGGGGATCCTTGCTGAGGGCAGCACGGATCTCCTCCTCTTGCTTGGCCAGATCGCTCTCGGGCGGCGTTGGTCCGGACACGGCTTCCATAGGATCACAGCCCGATCGACGCATGCAAGCGAAAGGGGAAAGCGAAGTCGACAGCGCGAAAGGCGCTGCCCAAGTCGCAACCCTGTTACGTGGAGCGAGTCTGCCGCGTCCACGACGACGCCGTCCAGTTCTCGCTCGACGCATCATCCTCCCGCCAGCGCGCCCCACAGCGGCGGCACTGGTACTCCGTCCACGGCGCCGGGTACGGCAGGTCCTCGTCCTCTCCCTGTGCGAGCACCTCGAGCTCTTCACGCGGCGGCGGCCTCGAAGGCAGCCCGAACGCATCCGCCAACCGGCAGTCGCACGCATCCCGCATGCTCCGCAGCGCCGCCGTGTAGCGCATGCTCCGCGCGCCGTCGTGCAGCCGTGTACGCCAGTGCCACGGGTGCACGTCCGGCGCGAACGAGAGCGCGATGGTGCCGTGGTCCAGCCGCTTCCACCAGCCCTCGATCCGCGCCTCGAGCCTCGCTGCCACCGCCGCGGCGTCGTCGCGCGCCTCGAGCCGTGCGAACAGCTCGTGCAGGCGCTTCACCAGCGCCGTGTGCTCCTCTCGCTGCGTGGGGTACCAATCCCGGGCCAAGAACGCGGTCCAGTCGTAGCCGCACAGCTCCGCGACGAACGCCTCGAGCTCGCGCAGCGGATCCTCGTCGGCCTCGACCATCGAGCCTCCGCTGCGCTCGCGCCCGCCCGTCACTTCAGCGACATCAACCGCTCGATGTTCGCCTGCAACAGCCCCGCCAGCTCGTGCGGCTGGGCGGTGCGCAGTCGCGCCAGCTCCACCACGAAGTCCGTGCGCTTGTCCTTGCTGAAGACGCCGGTCTTGTCGACCTCGAGCAGCACCTTGAGGTTGGTGCCGAGGTACTGGATGTTCACGTTGATCGCGTCGATCCCCACGCGCGTGGCGAGCTGCGCCGGCGGGTGGAACTTGCCCTGGAACTCCTGGCCGAGCGGCTTGCTCTCGAGGTCCTGCACGCGGAAGTCGAGCGCGCCCAGGGCGTCGCGGATGCGCTCGATGTCCTTGTTGCGCATGGTGATCGGCACCTCGACGTCGATGTCGTAGGCCCACGCCACGTCCACGTAGCCGCGGATCTCCCAGTACACGTCACGGCCGGAGATCGACGTGGCCGAGGGGATCCGCAGCTGGAACGGCATGGGCACCACGTCGCCCTTGCGGCACTTCCACGGGCCCTGCTTGACGATCATGCGGTCCCACGCGTGGCCCTTCTTGGCGGCCTTGCGGTTGACCTCCACCAGCTCCACCGTGATCGACGAGATCGTCTCGGCATCCATCGCCGTGAACTCGAGATACCCCTCGAGCACGCTGTCGTTGGTGAACGTGTCGCCGGGCAGCGCGACCAACAACACGCCGTTGTTGTTCGATCCCTGCCTTCGATACGAGAGCTGCGAAGGCAGCGGCGCCTGCGTGCCGCCGACCGCGAGCCCCGTCGGCTGCGCTCCTGCAAACTGCTGGCCGGCCTGCTGCATCGATGGCTGCGAGGGCGGCATCGAGTACTGCGCCTGCGCCTGCTGCTGCTTGCGCGCCTCCATCAGCGCGAGCAGCTCGGCCGGCAGCGCTCCCATCACCGTGGCGCCCACCTGCGGGCCGCCCTGCCACTCGATCGACAGCGGCACGTGCCCCACGAACACCTGCTGCCCGGGCACCAGCTCCACCGGCTGTTGCCCCACCGGAGCACCGTTGATCCACGTGCCGTTGGACGAGCCCATGTCGCGGATGAACGCGCGGCCCTGCTGCAGGAACACCTCGCAGTGTCGCCGCGAGACGCTCTGGTCGGGCGTGACGAGGTTGACCGATTGCTCGTCGCGCCCGATGAGCAAGGTCGGAGAGGTCTCGGCGAGCTGCGCCGTGGAGTGGCCGATCTTGAGCTGAATCGTTCCCTGCATGATGGGGGTCTCCGAGGTGGGCGGGGCGGGAACGGTAGCACGCTGCCCCGCCGGTCCGGCAGACCAGCGTTCGAGCGCGACTGCGCGCGGCCCCGCAATTACGCCCACGGGCTGGTATTTTCCCCGTCATGCGCAGATTGCCGCTTGCCGTCACCTCCACGCTGCTCGTGCTCGCCTGCGGCGACGATGGTCCCACCGAGGATCCCTCCGAGAGCTCGAGCTCCGGCGAGGCCGACTCGACCAGCACCGGCCCGATCCTCACCTCGACCACGGTCGAGCCCACCGGCTCGACCACCGACGTGACCACCGACGCGACCACCACCGGGCTCGACTCGACCACCGCCCCCGCCGTCGAGTGCGGCAACGGCATCGTCGAGGAGGGCGAGGAGTGCGACGACGAGAACGTGGAGGATGACGACGATTGCTCCTCGATCTGCACGATCCCGTTCGCGGAGCTGTGGACGGTCACCTACGACGGCGGCGACGCGGATTCGGCCAATCACGCGCTGTTCGACGCCGAGGGCAACGTGTACGTGCTCGGCAGCACGCAGGTCACGGGCCAGGGCAGAGATCTCTGGCTGCGCCAGTACACCGCCGAAGGCCGCGAGGGCTGGACGTGGACGTACAACGGGGTATTCGGAGACGACGACATCGGCCGGCGCATGGCGTGGCTCGACGGCGACATCGTGATCGTGGGCAGCGAGACCACCGAGCTCACGGGCGAGGACGTGCTCGTGCTCCGACTCGCGACCGCGGACCAGACCGTGGTGTGGAGCCAGACCATCGCTGGCGCGAGCAGCGACCCCACCGACAACGACGATTTCGGCACCTCGATCACCGTCGATGCCGACGGCAACGTGCTCGTGGCGGCCGCCATGCGCGTCGACATGCAGGAATACGACATGGCGCTGCGCAAGCTCGATCCCGACGGCAACGAGCTGTGGCTGCACGAGTACGACAACCCCGACTTTCACGGCTCGGACGTGCCCGACGTGGTGCTCGCCGACCCCAACGGCGACATCTACCTCGCCGGCGACACCGAGATCTCCGCCTTTGAAAACGATGGCTGGGTGCGCAAGCTCGACACCGATGGCAACGAGCAGTGGACGGAGACGATCGCGGTGGTCGGGCTCTCCAACGGCGCCCTCGACCCGGACGGCAACGTGGTGCTCGTTGGCCTCGACAACCCCACCAACCTGAACATCTGGGTCGCCAAGTACGATCCCGACTTCACCCAGCTCGGCACCGACCAGCACGACGGCCCGTCCGGCTCCTTCGACGTCGGGTTCGGCGTGGCGGTGGGTGCCTCCTCCGACATCTACGTGAGCGGCTACGTCACCGTGGTGGGCGAGCAGAGCAACACCTGGGTCGGCCGCTGGGCATCCGACCTGGACCTGCGCCTGTGGAGCGACTCCTATAGCAACACGGACTCCAACCTCGCCGATGAAGCCCGCGGCATCGCCGTGAGCGAAGACGAGTCGCGCGTGGTGGCGGTGGGCTTCGAGTCGGTGATCGGCGAGGACACCAACATCTGGGTGCGCATGTACCAAAACAACCCCGCGCCGTAGGCCCGTTCGTGACGGTCACCGCAGCGGCGGGCTTGCGGGACGCGGCCGCCACGTCGTGCCGCCCCGCGTAGTCGTCCGGCGTTCTCCAGCGACCCCGGCAATTGCACCGCGCGGGCTGGTATCGTCCCCGCCATGCGCAGATTGCCGCTTGCCGTCACTTCCACGTTGCTCGTGCTCGCCTGCGGTGACGATGGTCCCACCGAGGATCCCTCCGAGAGCTCGAGCTCCGGCGAGGTCGACTCGACCAGCACCGGCCCCGTCCTCACCTCGACCACCGTCGAGCCCACCGGCTCGACCACCGATGCCACGACCACCGGGCTCGACTCGACCACCGCACCCGCCGTCGAGTGTGGCAACGGGATCGTCGAGGAGGGCGAGGAGTGCGACGACGAGAACGTGCTCGACGACGACGATTGCTCCTCGATCTGCACGATCCCGTTCGTGGAGCTGTGGACGGCCACCTATGACGGCGGTGACGAGGACACGGCCAGCCATGCGTTGTTCGACGCCGAGGGCAACCTGTACGTGCTCGGCAGCACGGACGTCATGGACGAGGGCCGCAACATCTGGCTGCGCCAGTACACCCCCGACGGCGCGGAGGGCTGGACGTGGACCTACAATGGAGCGTTCAGCGGCGACGACTTCGGCGCCCACATGGCGTGGCTCGACGATGACCTCGTGATCGCGGGCAGCGAGACCTCCGAGCTCGACGGCGACGACGTGCTCGTGCTCCGCCTGGCGCTCGCAGACCAGAGCGTGGTGTGGTCCCAGACCATCGATGGCATGGGCAGCGGGCCCGAGACCATCGACAATGCCGACTTCGCCAACTCGATCGCCGTCGATGGCGACGGCAACATCCTGCTGCAGGCCACCGAGCGCGTCGACATGCAGGAATACGACATCACGCTGCGCAAGCTCGACCCCGACGGCAACGAGCTGTGGCTGCACGAGTACGACAACCCCGACGTTCACGGCGCGGACATCGGCAACGAGGTGATCGTCGATGCCAACGGCGACATCTACCTCCTCGGCCGCACGGAGGTCGCGGTCTCCGACAGCGATGGTTGGGTGCGCAAGCTCGACACCGATGGTGGCGAGCTGTGGACGCAGACGTTCCAGGAGTCGCTCAGCAGCGGCGTGATCGATGCCGATGGCAACGTGGTGGTCGTGGGCGCCGCCAACCCCGACAACGTCAACATCTGGGTCGCAAGGTACGACCCCGACTTCACCCAGCTCGCCAGCTCCGAGTACGACGGCCCCTCCGGCAACTTCGACTTCGGGCTCGGCGTCGCGGTGGGCGCCTCCGGCGACGTCTACGTCAGCGGCTTCGTCACCGTGGTCGGCGAGCAGGCCAACATCTGGGCCGGCCGCTGGATGGCCGACCTGGGCCTGCGCCTGTGGAGCGACGGCTACGGCAACGCGGAATCCCACCTCGCCGACGAGGCCCGCAGCATCGCCGTGAGCGACGACGAGTCGCGCGTGGCCGTGGTGGGCTACGAGTCGGTGCTCGGCGAGGACACCAACATTTGGGTGCGCATGTACCAAAACAACCCCGGACCTGGGGAGTGAGAGCGAGGGCGGTGGACCCCTATCACCGTGGGGTCTGCCACCCCCGTGGCCGACGTCGCGCCGATCGTCTCGTTGCCCGCGCTACTGTCAGTACCCACCCGGCCGCTCGCCTGCTCACCACGTAACCCCCATCACGCGAAAACCCGCCCGATCGACGTTCTTTGTACGAAATCCCTTGAGACAAGCCCCTCCGATCCCGGACTCTCAACGCGGGTGAGGTGTAGCGATGCTGCAACGGCATGTGCGCGTCGGGATGTTGGTGCTGGGGCTCGCAGCGAGCACCGGTTGCTATGGGGGCATCCACGACTTCGGCAAGGGAGACGGTGGTGACGCAGGCGAGGACGCCGGCGAGGACGCAGGCGAGGATGCGGGTGACGACGACGCCGGGGACGATGGTCTCGGCCCCGTCGACGAGCTGCCCGCTCCCACCACGCGGTTCTTCCGGTTGAGCCACACGCAGTGGGAGAGCACGGTGCAGGACCTCTTGGGCCTGCCCGAGCCCACTGGGCTCTCGTCGGAGTTCCGCGCCGACCCCAACGTGGGCGGCTTCATCTTCGACAACAACGCGCTCTCGCTCGAGGTCGACGGGGCGCTGTGGAGCGGCTACCAGCGTGCCGCGGTCGCGGTGGCCGAGATGGTCGCGGCCGACCCCGCGCTCGTGGCCGCCGTCGCGCCCGATGCCGCCGACGAGGCCACCCGCGCCCGCGAGTTCGTGACCAACTTCGGCATGCGGGCGTTCCGTCGCCCGCTCACCGACGCCGAGATCGCGACCTACGTCGCGCTGTTCGACGACGGCCAGACGCTCTACGAGGACACCACGGGCTTCGAGGCCGGCGTGCGGCTGGTGCTCGAGGGCATGCTGCAATCGCCCCACTTCCTCTACCGTGTGGAGGACAGCGAGGACGTCGTGGGCGACGTGATCCCGCTCGACTCGTACGAGGTGGCCTCGCGGCTCTCGTACTTCCTGTGGAACAGCATGCCCGACGACGCGCTCTTCACCGCGGCGGCCGCCGACGAGCTACGCGACGGCGAGGCGGTGCGGACCCACGCGCTGCGCCTGCTCGAGAGCCCGCGTGCCCAGGCGGTGGTGGAGCGCTTCCACCACCAGCTGCTGCAGGTCGACAAGCTCACCGGCGTCGCGCCCTCGCCCGCGTTCTACCCCGATGCGCCCGCGAACCTCGGAGCGCTCGCCACCGAGGAGCTCGTTCGCTTCCTGCAGTACACCGTGTTCGAGCAAGACGGCTCGTGGGGCGACCTCCTGACCTCCACCGAGACGTTCGTCAACGCCGAGCTGGCCACGCTCTACGGCGTGCCCGGCACGTTCGGCACCGAGCTCACCCGCGTGGACCTCGACCCGGCCGAGCGCCGCGGCATCTTCACCCAGATCGGGTTCCTGGCCGCCAACTCCACCTCGGCCTACCCCGATCCGATCCATCGCGGCGTGTTCCTGGCCAAGCACATCGCGTGCCAGACCATCGCGGCCCCGCCCGACAACATCCCGCCGATCCCGGCCCCCGACGAGACCCAGACCAACCGCGAGGCCATCGAGGCGCTCACCGAGGTCGCCGGCAGCGAGTGCGTGGCCTGCCACAAGACGCTCATCAACCCGTTCGGGTACCCGTTCGAGAGCTACGACGCGACGGGGGCGTTCCGCACGATGGACAACGACAAGCCGGTCGACCCGACCAGCACCGCCGTCCTGCCCGACGGCCCGGTGCCGGTGACCAACGCGCTCGAGCTCGCCGACGCACTGGCGGCCGACTCGGGCGTGCACGCCTGCTACGCCCAGCACTGGCTCGAGTTCGCGATGGCCCGGCCGCACGCCGACGTGGACCAGGCGCTCACCGATCGGCTGGCCACCAGCTCGCTCGACGACCTCAGCGTCAAGGAGCTGCTCGTCGAGCTCGCGGTCTCGCGCCCGTTCCTCACCCGCTCGCCCGAGGAAATGTAGAGGAGATGCACGTCATGAAGACTCATCGTCGAACCATCCTCAAGGGCCTCGGGGGCTTCACCCTCGCGCTGCCGTTCCTCGAGGGCCTGCGCTCGGGTGGCACCGCGCGCGCGGGCGAGCCGCTCATCGAGCCGTTTGCGATCTTCCTGCGCCAGGCCAACGGCTGCGCCTCGGAGCAGGACACCGAGATCGGCGCCGAGCCCGAGCGCTTCTGGCCCTCGCAGCAGGGCGAGATCACGCCCGAGACGCTGGCCGGCCGCGCGCTCGACGAGCTGGTCGACCACCACCAGCGCCTGCTCGCGGTCGGTGTCAACGCCGAGAACTTCGACTATGGCGATGGCCATGCTCGCGGTGCGTTCCAGGGCCTGACCGCGATCGGCCCGGTCGTGGCCGGGGCGGGCGGCGACGCCGAGGCCAACGGCGAGTCGATCGACCACCGCATCGGCCGCGAGCTCAACCCCGACGGCCGCGACTCGCTGTTCCTCTATGCCGGCCGCAACACCGGCTGGCTCGGCGGTGCCTGCATCTCGTACCGCGGCCCCGGCAACCGCCGCGCGCCGCTGCACGACCCCATGACCGCGTACCAGACGATGATGGGCGTGGACGGCGAGGCGATCAGCGAGCAGCTCATCCAGCGCCGCAAGAGCGTCAACGACCTCGTCCGCGAGCAGATGGACGCCCTGCTCGCCAGCCCCCGCCTCTCGGGCGCCGACGTCCAGCGGCTCGAGCTGCACCGCTCCGCGATCCGCGACCTCGAGGACACGCTCGCCTGCAACCTCACCGCCGACCAGGAGGCCATGCTCGAGGGCCAGGCCGCCAACTTCGACAGCGACGACGGCGACCAGGTGCTCGCGGCCGTGCGCGCCCACATGGACGTCGCCGTGCTCGCGGTCGCCTGCGGCTATACCCGCTCGGTGGCGATCCAGCTCGGCAACGGCAACGACGGCACCACGCGCTTCAGCGACCCCGACACCGGCGAGCTGATGGAGAACTACCACTACATCTCGCATCGCCGGCTCTCGCACGACAGCTCGGGCGACATCATCCCCAACGCCGACATCCTGCACCACAAGATCGACCGGCACTTCGCCAAGGCGTTCAAGTACCTGCTCGATCGGCTGCAGGAGTACCAGCTGCCCTCCGGTACGCTGCTCGACAGCGGCCTGGCCGTGTGGATCAACGACCAGTCGCAGGGCCCCAGCCACTCGTCGCGGAACCTGCCGTACATCATCGCCGGCTCCGCCAACGGCTACTTCAAGCAGGGCATGTACGTGAAGACCGAGGACGACAGCACGCACTGCCGGCTGCTCAACATGATCGGCACCGCGGTGGGCCTGCGGAGCGCCGACGGAGGCGACCTGGACGACTTCGGCGACCCGGGGCTGCCCAAGAACCCGATCCCCGAGCTGCTCGCCTAGAGCGAAGCAAGGCGGCCCGAGCGGGCTTGCAGGACCACGGCCCGGCGCGCACGAGAGTGCGGCCGGGCCGTTGGCGTTTTGGGGCGCCAAAGACAGGCCTGCTGCCATCCACTGTCAGGATCACATCGGGCAACTGGCACGCCGGTGATCGCGGCGTCTCATCGTAGTGTCACGATCCCGCGCATGTGAAAAAGGATCTGATTCCGCCCGCTTGCGGCCCAAAGAGATCGGTTGACCTGAACGAGTGCCCAGCGTAGATTGAAAATCAATCACTGGCGTATTGGCGGCTGGAACCGCACCCGAGCGCTCGATCTCGCTCGGCGCTCCAGCATGCGTGGTGCGTCCCGAAGCTCGCCGAGGACTTCTTGCTCGGCGCTCGTTCCTCGTTGCCGGGCGCAAGGATGCGCTCGCAGTCGTTTGGCCTAGTCATGTCCGACCAGCTGGTTCGCCTGCATCCGCGCATCTCTGCCAACAAGCTGGGGGAGTACTTGGTGTCGCCGCCGCTGCGGCGCCAGACGATCATCGAGAACCAGAAGTATCCCTGCACGTACATTGGCGCGTACTACGAGCCCGCGCGCGCCGCGATCGTCGACTTCATCGTGGGCAACATCGACCGTGCGGGCCTGCTCCGCCGCATCGAGGAGGTCGTGTCGGGCCCGCACGAGTCCACCTATGCCATGCACAAGGCGCACGGCTGTGCCGAGGCCGTGCTGCGCTTCCTCGACCTCGAGCCGCGCCTCGACCTGCGCGGAATGACGCCGGTCATCGTCGAGCAGCACGACAAGCTCGAGGTCGAGGGCGTGGACGTGAGCGTGTGGCCCGACCTCGTGCTCGAGGGCACCGACGACAAGGACCGCCCGATCGTGGGCGCGCTCAAGCTGCACTTCCCCAAGAGCCACCCCCAGACCGAAGCCACCGCCGAGTACGTGGCCACGCTCCTGCGCATGCACGCGCAGCTGGTGATGGCGCACCGCGGCAAGGTGCGCGAGGAGGCGTGCATCGTGGTGGACGTGTTCGCCGGACAGGTTCGCACGGCGCCGAGGGGATATCGCAGACGCTGGCGCGACATTGGAGCGGCGTGCCAGGAGATCAAGCGAGTGTGGCCCACGGTGTAGCGCTGCCGTAGCTCGATCGTCATCGATTTCCAACACACCCGCTCTGCCGATTCGCGGGTGCCGGTGTCCCTCGCCGAGGGCTCGTCTCGTCGAGCCGCGGTTCAAAGAGAGGCGTGCCTGAGGCATGTCCTCGGCGAGGGCCCGGAGAGCTCGGCTCGGGGCGAAGCTTGCCGTGGTTCATCCGGCGAGACCAAGGCCCACGTCGCTCACGGCGCCTCTCACCCGGACGACCGCGATCCGAAATGGATCCCGCGATCCTCCCGTCCACGAAAACAGCACTTTCCTCGGTCCCCAGCGCTCTCGCGCTAGACTTGTTCATTCCATGGCGCAGGGTAGTCTCCTCCGTCAGCTCGTCCGCGCGGGTGCCCGTTCCGGGGACCCGGAATTCGTCCGCGCGGCGGAGAAGGTCATCGAGGAGGAGCGTGCAAAACGCCATCACCTCTTGGCGAACGACCTCGAGCGCATCCTCTATGGAGAGGTCAGCTCGATGTACGTCCGGCCGACCCGGGAGCTCGAGATCCCGCGCGACCAAGACCGGGGTCTCCCGCTGCTCGATGTTCGCGAGCCGCTGCGAGGGCTCGACGACATCGTGTTGACCGAGCGTAACCAGGAGGTCCTTGCGGTTGCCATCGAGGAGCAGGCGAAGGTCGACGTGCTGGGCTCGTGGGGGCTGCGGCCGATGGGACGGATTCTCCTCTGCGGACCTCCCGGGTGCGGGAAGACACTCGCCTCGGAGGTGCTCGCCCTCGAGCTTGGCCTACCTTTGGCCGTCGTGCGCTTCGATGCCGTGGTGTCCTCGCTGCTCGGGGAGACGGCGGCGAATTTGAGGAAGGTGCTCGAATTCCTCACCACCCAGCGAGTGGTGGCGCTGTTCGACGAGTTCGATGCAATCGGCAAGACGCGCGACGATGCCAGCGAGCACGGAGAGCTGCGGCGAGTCGTCAACGCGTTCCTGCAGATGCTCGACGGATATCGTGGCCGAAGCATCATCTTGGCCGCGACCAACCATGAAGGATCCCTCGACGTGGCGCTGCTGCGGCGCTTCGACGAGGTCATGCGGTTCGAGCGGCCCGACGTTGCCGCCATCCGGCGGCTAATTGGTGCCAAGCTTCGTAGCATTCGCGCGGACTTCGCGCTAGGGGACCAGGAGATCTCGTCACGATTCCTCGGCATGTCGCATGCAGATGTCGAGCGAGTGCTAATTCGGGCCATCAAATCGATGGTGCTTGCCGGACGCGATACGCTGGCTCTGGAACGTGTCGATGCAGCACTCGAGCGCGAGACCGAGAGACGCGCGCTCTTTGATAAGCTCGCGTCCGAATGAGCGACGAAGGGCTCCCGCACCTCCGCATCGAGCGTACGGACCGCGAGACGTTACGGCGCAGCGGCGGCAATCCACGACCCAAGCGCCCGCAGGATCTCGTCGCGCACGCCCGGCGGCTACAGGACGACGTGACGCACATTCAGGGCTCGCCGTTGCCGGTGGCTGGGTTCGACTCGCGTCGGCTCCTCAAGCTCGAGGTGACGTTCGGAGATCCTAGGGACCTCGAGCGGATCCCCGGGCTCACAGTCGTCTCGCAAGAGGGCAGGACGCTCACCGTATTGTTCGCGTCGCGAGCAGGGCTCGAGACGTTCCGACGGTATCTCCAGGATCTCGAGCGCACCGGGAAGGCAAAGTACGCGCAAATGCTCTGGACGATCACCTCCGTCGCGGAGTGGACGGCGAGTGACCGTAAGGGGCGAGCGCTGGCACGAGAGGGGCTCCCCGAGGATGCAGAGGTCGTTCTCGACGTCGAGTTATGGCCCTTGGATCTCCTGCCCGATCGGCAGGCAATGGTTCGCAGCTTTCACGAATGGTGTCGGGAAAGCAACGTGCAGATCCTCGATGGGCTGGAGGCGGTGACCATCGTCGTCTTTCGCATAAGGGCGTCGAGGACGAAGCTCGACGACCTCCTGGGGCATCGAGACGTGCGCGTCGTGGACCTGCCGCCACGATTTGGGTTCGACTTCCGCTTGCTCTCGACGACCCGCGAGACGATCGGGCACGTTCCTCCTCCACCCGCCACGGCGCCCAAGATCGCAGTGCTCGATACAGGGGTCGTCGGGGCGCATCCACTCGTGGCTCCTGCGCTTGGGGAGGCGAGGAGCTTCGTAACCAACGCCCGCGCAGACGACGAGCATGGCCATGGCACGCATGTGTGCGGGCTCGCCCTCTATGGCGACGTGGAGGCGTGTATACGCGAGGGATTCGCACCGCGGCTGTGGCTCCTCAGCGGTCGGATCAGCGACCCGGGCCCTGACAACCGTTCAGACTCCGAGTTGCTCGAGAAGCGCATCGAGCGAGCGGTGGAGCACTTCGTGAAACGTCATGGGTGCCGAGTCTTCGTCTCCACGTTCTGCGATGCGCGTCGTCCTTATGCCGATGGACACGTGGACCGATTTGCGGCGTTCATCGACGAGCTAGCGACGAGGTACGGGGTGTTGTTCGTCGTTCCGACCGGGAACTTCCTCGGCGACACGGACGGTCATCGCTGGTCGGACTATCCCAAGTACCTCATTGGGGACTCGACCCGCCTGCTCGACCCAGCTCCCGCCATCAATGCCCTCACGGTGGGCAGCTTGGCACGTAACGAGCAGAGCCGGCTGGCACAGCGGTATCCCAACGATCCTCGTCAAGTGCCCGTTGCGCGTCGCGATCAGCCATCGCCCTTCTCGCGACGAGGACCCGGGCCTCGAGGCGCTACGAAGCCCGAGATCGCGGCTTACGGCGGCAACTACAGCATCGATCGAACAGGAGGCGGCGAGCGGCTCACCAACCGCCGAGACCTGGGCGAGCTCTCGCTCAATCGAGAATTCGCTGGTGGCAACCTGTTCCTCCTGGATGCTGGCACGAGCCAGGCGGCGCCGCAGGTCGGACACGTCGCGGCGCGCATCCTCGAACGCCTTCCCCAGGCCACACCAAACCTCCTGCGAGCCTTGGTGGTCGCCCATGCCGAGGTTCCGTCTGCGTCTCAGGGTCTCGTCACCAACGAGCAGCTCCGCGACCTCGTGGGTTGGGGGAGGCCGCGCTTGGTGGAATCGATGGTGTCGAATGAGCGACGTGTCACCATGTGGAGCGAGGCCGAGATCGCCCGAGACGCGTGCCAGTTCTACGAGATTCCGATCCCTGCGGACTTCCTACGGAAGCCGCAGCGACGCGCTCGGCGAATCACCGTGTGCCTGTCGCACATGCCCCTGGTTCGACGGACGCGCTTCGACTACCGCTCGTGCAGGGTCGACTTTCGCATCGTTCGAGGGACGGACAAGGACGAGGTCGCAACGGTCTTTCGTCGCGCGGACAAGGACGAGGATGGGCTGGACATTCTCAAGGAGCCCAGCGGGGTCACACCCGGAACCGCCATTCGCGGCAAGTCCACCGTGCAGCGTGCAACCTGGCTCGTGAAGCAAACCGATTCGACGTGGCATTCCAAGCCGCCGTTCATCGTGGTTACCAGTCGGCCTCCGGTGTGGGGACGTGATGCCGTCCCCGAGCGATATGCCATGGTCGTCGTGGTCGAGGACCTGTCGAGCGAGGACGTCCGCCTTCACAGTCAAGCGCGTGCAATTCTCGAGCAGCACGTGCGCCTACGAAACCGTCGGTAGACGTCGCGCTGTCCGTGGCTCACAGCACCATCGTCGCCACCCCCGTGATCACCAGCGCCACCGCCCACACCCCATCGAGGTTGAGCCACGCCTTGCGCAGGATCGCGAGCCCCACCCACTCGTAGACCACGATCGCGCAGACGAGCATCACGGCGAGGTAGCCGAGCGTGTGCACGCCGGTGGCGAGCAACGCAAGCAGCGGGCCCTTGCCGACGGAGGCGATCACCGAGGCGTGCTCGGCGTGCTCGCCCGCGTCGTGCCCAGCATGGGCGTCCGAGCTCGCGGCCGCACCGGCATCGTGCATTCCATGGTGATGCGCGTGTGCACCGGCTTCGCCGCCCGCCGCAGCATCGCCTCCAGCACCCGCATCACCCCCCTCCCCTGCCGACCACCCGAGCAGCACCGGCACCAGCATTAGCCCTGCCCCGTGCGCCGAGGCCATCAGGAAGCTCCACGTCACCAGATCACGGAAGCTCACCTTCATGCCCACCCACCGCGGGTGTCGCATGCGGAACAGCTTGTACCCTCCGAACAGCACCAGCCCCGCGCCGATCGGCCAGCGCAGCCACTCGAGCGGGATGGCCTCCTGCGCAAGCCCGACCACCAGCACCACCGCGCCGATCGACAGCGCATGCCCGATCGCGATCGGCACGAGCGAGCGGAACACGGCGCGGCGCCGGCCCTCTTGCAGGCCCAGCGCCACCGCGAACAGCCAGCCCATGCCGGGGTTGATGCCGTGGAAGGCCCCCAGCGCGAGCAGGGCGGCCCATGCTTGCCAGTCGGTCACGGCGGCCTACGGGAAGCAGTACGAGTCGGAGCTGGCGTCGCCGCCCTCGAGGTGGATCTGGTGCGGTCGCAGGCCCACGGCGTCGGCGTCGAGGAAGAACCGCTCGTCGAGCTTGATCGTGCCGTCGTCCTGCATGTCGGCCTTGACCATCCAGCCCTTGATGCCCTCGGGGTAGAACTGCTTGTCCCACGGCGAGAACAGCGAATTGCTGAAGTACGCGCGCTTGCAATCGCGGCTGAGCTCCACCATCTGCGGGCCACCATTGAGCGGCACGTCGGGCCGCGCCGGGTGAGCCGCGCGATGCACCATGCCGCCGAGGCGGATGTCGCTCTTGAGCACCGGCTTCATTGGATCACTCACGTCGTACTGCAGGAACCGCCCGGTGCCGAAGCAGCTCGCGTAGAGCGTCTTGTCGTCGAGCGAGAGGTTGATGTCGGTCAAGAGCGGCGGCGCGGCCTTGAAGCCCTTGAGCAGCTCGGGGAGGTGATCGGGGTCGGCAGCCTCGGCGGGGATCTCGATGACCTTGTGCACCTCGAACTTGTCGCCCTCCTTGCGCCACAGCCAGATCGACGACGATAGATCGGCGAGGGAGATCACCACCCCCGCGAAGCCCCACGCCTGGGTGGGGTCGTGGGCGGGCCGCAGCTCGAGCACCATCTGGTACTCCTTGCCGAGCTCCACGCGCTGTACGTGCTTGCGACGGCGGAGGTCCCAGAAGTTGAGGCCATTGCCATACTTGCCGGCGAGCAGCATCTCGGGGTTCACCCCGTGCTTGACCATCGGCGGCGTGCCCCACTCGCTGGTCACCATGACGTCATGGCCGAGGTGCCAGAAGAAGTCATAGGCATAGTACTGCGGCCCACGGTCGATCTCCCAGCGACCCATGATCTCGAAGCTCTCGTGATCGAGCATGAAGATCCCACCCGGGCCGCCGCTGCCGTCACCGTTGCCGAGCGCACTGATGTAGATGCCCTCGGGCCCGCAGTGCACGGTGTGCGGGTTGGAGTAGCCGGTCCGCTCGGCGATCTCCTTGGCCTCGATGGTCTTGATGAGCTTGGGCGCGCGCGGATCGGGCTTGGTGTCGAGCACGTAGATCCGCGACGACGCGATGCCGGGCAGCAGCAGGTAGCGACGCTCCACATGGGGGTGCGGCGCGTAGGGGCTCAGGCACGCGCTGCAGGCGTTCCACCCGAAGTGGTGCAGCTCGTCGCCCACGTTGGGCATGTCGAGCTTGCCCACGAGCTGCCCGTAGCTCGCCGACGACGGATCGACGTCGACGCAGCCGAGCGCGTCGGGCCTGCCGTCCTTGTTCGCGTTGAGCAGGATGACGTAGGCCAGCGTCTCGGCGGGGGCCTGCATCGCCATGCGAGGGGAGGGATAGAACGAGGAGTCGGGTCGCCAGCGTGCCATCGTGAGTGCTGGGCATCATCGCGACCGCGGGCGGGGGGCGCAACCACGAAGGCTGGAGCGGCGAACAAGTGCCGTTCGGTGGCGCTCGGGCCGGTTCTACGCCAGATGCTGTAGACTTCCGGGAAGCGTCGTACAGCGGCTCGGCCGCCGGTTGCAGGCCTGCGGGACTGATGAGATCAGTGACATCCATCACGAGGCCTCATGACCACGATGCGCGCGAAGTTTCCCTGGACCGACCGAAGCCAAGTCGTGCGGCTATCCAAAAAGTTTCGTTTCGAGGCCGAGGCGGTACTGATTCGGCGTGAAGGGGATGCCGTAATCCTCGAGCCCGTCCATGATTGGCCCGAGGGTTATGCCGAGTCGTTTACGGGCATGCCCAGCGGCGTGCCCCGTCCAGCACAAGGCAAGCTCGAGAAGCGTAAGCGGATCACGTGATGCGATACCTCCTAGAAATGGAAACGTGCATCTACGCGCTCAAGCAGAAGCACGACGTCCTGGAATGGATGCTCGGCAAGCCACGCGAGCATCTACCTTAGCAGACGTTAGGGTTGCTTGAGCTGGCTGTGGCCGATCGCGATTTCCGCCTTACACGGTAGCCGCTGGGCGGAGCACTGCGGCGGCTAATGGGCCCAGCCGAGGCGCTCATGATTGAGGAAGTGAAACCCGTTCCGCGGGACCAGTACTGAGGCGCTCATGGCGGCCTACGCGGAGATTGCGGTTCTATGATCTGCGGCCTCCGAGAGCCGACGCTAGGCCGCAAGGTCGCGGTGTATGAGCGCAACCCCTACAACGGCGTCCTCTAATGAGCCGTTCTGCCAGCGAAGTGTTCGGAATGGAAGTGGGTTGACCGACGAGGTGGGAATCACCCATTATGGAAGTGCAACCGAGAGCTGAGGATTCGCCCTACGAGGTTAAGTCTGCTGCGGAGACCGAGGAGCGGAAAACGCCCAAATTGCTTCACAGGAGAACGAATCGTGAACAGTTGGCGAGTGACGCCGAGAAGGGTGAGAAACCGAGCATGGCACCAGTGATGAGGTCGTGCTGCGGGCGCTTCAAGCCGGATTACGTTGGCGAGGATTGCGCCACTCTGTCCATTTGACACCTATTCCTGCAACCAAATTGTTGCACAGGCCTCACAGTACGGCGAATTTGTGGCCTAGCGGCAAAAGCACTCGGGGCTGACGATTTCGATGGCCGTGGACCGGAGGGCTGCTACCGACCGTCCGGCAGGACACCTGCAAGCACGCGTCATCGCCGCGCCGCGAGAACAGGTTGACCATGAGACACCCAAAAGCCGTCGGCATCCCACCCCTTCCAGCGGAGAAGACGGGTCGCTATCTCGGCGCTCTCTTGAGTGTGCTCATCGTAGCATTGTTGGTGCGCCATGTTGGCATTCCCCTCGCATTGATGCCGGCAGTGGCTCTGGTCGGACGCCAGCTAGGCGGACGGCTGGGTCGCACTTACCATATTCGACGTAAGCTCAAGGGCTCGCCACTGGAGCGGGAGCTCGCATGGAATGACGAGCATGATCAGATCAGCACTATGGAGTTGACTGCCGTAGGGTCGGACCCTAAAGCTCTCAAATTTGTGCAACTGAGATGGGCACGAATTGAGACCCTACGAACCGCATCGAATCACACTGATGGTCGAGGAATCCCGGTGCATACGGCAAGACATAAGAGACCTCGTCCCTGCGGAACTCTTCAAAGTCATGCTCGGGCACCTACGCCACGCACCACAGATCTCATACGGCGCCATGAGTCTCGTCGAACTCGATCCGGGCGGTCCTGAGACTCTTCGCCTCTACAATATCGCTTGAGATGATCGAGTATAAACGATCCTTCAAAACGTGTTTGTCTAGAGCGTTCGTGCAGTTGTCGTGCATGGAAGACGCGGCCTCAATTCTCCTCCGCCACCCGAATCAGCCGCAGCTCCCCGCCCGCCGCCTCGAGCACCAACAGCGTGCTGCGATCCGCCCGCGTGATCACCTGCGCCTGCGTCTGCGCTCCATCCTTGAAGAAGTAGCGGCCCTTGCCCATCGGGAACATGCGCTTGCGGCCGTGCTGGGGGACGACGAACACGAGGTGATCGGCCTCGCGGCGGACGTAGGCCTCGCGCATGGGGTCGGCGTCGGCATCGGCGGCGAGCAAGGCCTCTTCGGTGGCGCGGGTGAGCACGTAGCGGCCGACGGCGGGGACCTGCTCTTCGATGGGGATCGGCACGGTGACCGGCTCCTTGCGGAGCGGCATCTCTTCGTCATAGGCGAGCGCGGCGATGTCCTCGACGAGCTGACCGGCGGGCACGACCTCGCTGTTGGACAGCACGATGATCGTGGTGTCGTCGCCGGGCACGTGGAGCACGGCGCTGTTGAAGCCGTCGATGAGGCCGGGCCAGCCCACCGCGGTACGGCCGGCGACGTCGTTGGGCGCCCAGCCATAGCCGAGGCCCTCGCCACCACCGCTGATCATGAGCTCGACGGTACGGGCCGAGAGCAGCTGACCACCCGACAGCGCCCGGTAGAGCCGCAACAGATCGCCAGTGTTCGACAGCCACCCGCCGGCGGGGCCGAACGCGGTGGCGTGCACGCCTTGCACGACCTCGAGGTAGTCGTCCTCGTGGTAGGTCATGCCGACGGCCTGCGGCTCGGCCGAGAGCGCATAGCTCGTGTGGGTCATGCCGACGGGCTCGAGCACCTGCTCGGCCACCACGCGCTCGTAGGGCAGGCCGGTGGCAGCCTCGAGCACGGCACCGAGCAGCACGGTGTTGGAGTTGCTGGGCGAGGTGTCCGAGCCGGGATCGAAGTCCAGCGGCAGATTACGGAACAGCTCGAGGGTGTCGGCGAGCGTGCGTGGGGCCTTCTTCCACACCTCGAACGCCAGGCCGTCGGTGTAGCTCGGGATCCCGCTGCGGTGCGAGAGCAGGTGCTCGATCGTGATCGCATCGCCGCTCGGCCAGCCGGGGATGTGCCGCGCGACGGGGTCGTCGAGCCGCAACACACCAGCCTCGACCAGGCGCAGCGCAGCCACTGCGGTGAGCTGGGCCGAGAGCGTGCCGATGCGAAACGAGGTGCTCGGCTCGTTGGTGACGCTCTCGACGAGATCGGCGTAGCCGAACGCATGATCGACCGCGACCTGCTCGCCGCGAGCCACGAGCACCGCACCGTGGAACCGGAACGTGGTCCACTGACGGCCGTACTGCTCGAGGTACGTGGTCACGCGAGCATCGAGGCTGGCCGACAGCGGCTTGTCGGCCTCACGAGCGGCCAGCTCGGCCTCGGGCTCGGCCTCGGCGACATCATCGGCGGGGGGCGCTGCATCGCACGCGAGCAGCAGCGCGACGGCGGCAACGACGAGCGAGCGGAGCGAGATCGTGCGCGGGCAAGCCATGGGTACGTCCGGGTGGGCTACTGTTTTGTGCCGGCGGCCGGGCCTTGGGTTCCCGAGCGGCTGCAAAACGCTGCGTATGGGCTCCAGCGTGCCGTCCGCAGGGTTTCGGGGCCCCCGGGCGGGGCTCACGCCGGCCAGAACCGCCGGTGATGCTCCACCGCTTGGCGCAGCGCAGGCTCGCCGATCATGCTCGGCACATCCGACCCGCCCGGCGCGGCCGCCCCGGTCATCACCTCGATGCACGCGTGCACGCTATCGGCCAGCCCGTCGAGGTCGTAGCCGCCCTCGAGCACCAGCGCCAAGCGCCCGTTCGCGTGCGTATCGGCGATCGCCTTCACCGTGGCGCACAGATCCGCGAAGCCCTCCTCGGTCAGCGTCATCTCGCCCAGCGGATCCTTGCGGTGCGCATCGAAGCCGGCGGACACGAGCACGAGGTCGGGCCGAAAGCGCGTGGCCGCGGGCACGAGCACGTCGGCGAGCATGCGCCGGTAGTCGCCGTCGGTGGCCCCGGCGGGCAGCGGCACGTTGATCGTGTACCCCTCGCCTTCGCCCTCGCCGCTCTCGGAGAGCGCCCCGGTGCCCGGGTAGAACGGGTGCTGGTGGACGCTGAAGAACAGCACGTCGCGGCGCCCGTAGAACATGGCCTGGGTGCCGTTGCCGTGGTGCACGTCCCAGTCGACGATCAGCACGCGCTCGATCTCGGGCCGCACGAGCGCGTGCTCGGCCGCGATCGCCACGTTGTTGAGCAGGCAGAACCCCATCGCACGCCCGGCCTCGGCGTGATGGCCCGGCGGTCGCACGAACGCGAACGCATTGGCGGCGCGCCCGTCGAGCACGGCCTCCACGGCCTCCACCGCGGCCCCGGCCGCCAGGAACGCCGCGTCGACGCTGCCGGGGCTGGTGTGCGTGTCGGCGTCGAAGCTCGCCCGCTTGCCCCGCATCGCGCTCACGCGCTCCACGTACCCGGGCGTGTGCACGCGCATGGCGACCTCGAGCGACACGGGCGACGGCGCGACGAGGTGCGTGCCGGGGATCGGTCGCACGCGGAGCTTCTCGGCGATCGCTCGCAGCCGGTCGGGGCGCTCGGGGTGCCCACGGCCGGGGTCGTGGTCGATCATCACGTCGTCGTGCAGCAGCAGGGTCTCGAGCATGAGTGGGTCTCGGTCCTCGCGATCCTACGCGACCCGGCCGCCATGCGAGCAAGCCCGGAATGGCCATCATACTGAGACATTACGGACCGTAGTGACCAGGCCAACGGCCATGAGCGTGGCGCGGGCCGGGCGCACCTGTCGCGAGGTCCCAACCCGAGATCGGTCCGCGCAAAGATCTCGCAGGGCTGTCAGGGCAACGACGCGGCTCGTTCGTCGCTGCCCGCGAGCAACGGCCCCAACCGACGCATGATGTGCTCCACGGCCCCATCGCCCTTGATCCCCCCCTGGATGCGTTCCTCGGAGCCGCGGCCCTGGGCATCGGGCAGCACGAAGCGGGGGATCAGGCGGCCACCGTAGCCCGCGGCCTGCAGGCGCGCACCATCGTGGTCGGAGTCGAATTCCAGGAAGCGCACGCCGACGAGCGCATCGTCGAGCTCGCCCCGCTCCACGGCATGGTGGAAGGCCTGACACGGCTCGCACCAGGTGGCACCCACGTAGACCACCAGGCGCCGCTCGTCGGCTGCTGCTGCGGTGAGCACCTCGCGGACCACAGCGTCCACCTCGCCGGGGCCGGCGGCGACGAAATCGGGGTGTAAGTGAGGACGCTCGGGAACCGCCTTGGTCGCGGCGTGCGAGCGCGAGGCCTCGTTGGGCGCGGCCTCCGGTGCACACGAGAGGCCGCCCGCGAGCACCGAAGCGAGCGCCAGCGGCCAGACGAGCGAAGGCCGATCCATGGGCCGGCATGGTACCGAACGCCGCGGTCGAGCAGGATGTTTCGCAGTGAATTCGGACCCTTGTGATACGCCGCGCAACACGCGCAGGCCTTGCGCGGCCGTCGATCGGGCCTACGCTTCAATGAGTCATGAAGTGGTCCTGGAAGCTCGGTCGATTCGCTGGAATCGACACGTACGTACACGCCTCGTTCCTCCTGCTGGTGGCCTGGTCGGTCTGGGCCTCCTGGACGGGGGTGGGCACCGGCCTCGCGGTGGTCATGGGCGTGGCATTCCTCTTGGCGGTGTTCGCCTCGGTGCTGATGCACGAGCTCGGGCACGCGTTGGTTGCCCGGCGCTATGGCATCCACACGCGTCGCATCGTGCTCTCGCCCATCGGTGGCATCGCGCAGCTCGAGGGCATGCCCCGGCGGCCGCGCGAGGAGCTGGCGGTGGCGCTGGCCGGGCCCGCGGTCAACTTCGTGCTCGCGGCCGGGCTGTGGCTCGTGGCACCGGTGCTCGCCGGGTCGGGCCTGCTCGCGAGCTTCTTCGGCAGCGTCATGCTCGCCAACCTGGGCCTCGGCCTCTTCAACCTGATCCCCGCGTTCCCCATGGACGGCGGCCGCGCGCTGCGGGCTCTCTTGGCCACGCGCGTGGGCACGTATCGCGCCACCGAGACGGCGGCCAAGGTGGGCAAGGCCCTCGCGCTCGTCATGGGCGTGGTGGGTGTGGTGTGGGGCCCCTTCATGCTGGCGCTGGTCGCTGCGTTCGTGTGGTTCGCGGCCAATGCCGAGCAGCAGGCTTCGCGTACCGAGGCGTACATCGATGGTCGCTCGTGGCGGTCGTCGGGGGGCCGCTTCGCCGGTGGCTCGGATTCCTGGGAGGCCCGCCGCGTGTACGAGGCCATGCGCCCGGTCCGGGTGGTCCTGGTGCGTCGGGGCTGGTTCTAGCGCGGCCGCTGGCCCATGACGTTCGGGGCGGCTAGGTTTGCTCACGACGTGCAGCACGATCGTCGTCGTCAGCGCAGCCGCCGCCTCGCCGTGATCGGGACGATGCTCGCCATCTTCCTGCTCGTGGCGTTCATCGCGTTCCCCCTGTTCTCCGGCGTGGTGGCCCCATTGGTGCCCCAGCGCGTGGTCGATGCAGTGGGCGCCGAGATGATCAAGGACACTGCGAACAAGGGCAGCTTCTGCGTGCAGCCCGAGGGCAAGGAGGCGCTCCGGCAGCTGGTGGAGCGCCTCGCGGCCGGCGCGGGCGAGCGCGAGTTCAAGGTCTATGTGAGCGACCAAGACATCGTCAACGCCTTTGCAGCGCCGGGTGGGCACATCGTGATCTACCAGCCCATCCTCGCGCAGGCCTCTTCGGCCGAGGAGGTCGCCGGCGTGCTCGCCCACGAGATGGGCCACGTGGTCGAGGACCACCCCACGCAGGCCCTGGTGGAAGCGGTGGGCTACGGGATCTTCAACGCGATGACCCCCGGCGAGCCGGAGACCGAGCAGGTGGCCAAGGCGCTGCTCACCAACCACTACAGCCGCAACCACGAGCTCGAGGCCGATCGCCACGGGGTCGCGCTGCTCAACGCGGCGGGCATCGACTCGCGCGGGCTGTTCTCGTTCTTCGAGCGCATGAAGGAATCCGGCGACGACATCCCCGGCGCGCTCGAGTACCTCAGCACCCATCCCTCCGGCGACACGCGCCGGCACAACCTCGAAGACGTGGCCAGCGAAGGCGAGGCCGCGCTGAGCGACACGGAGTGGAAGGCGCTGCAGAACATCTGCAGCCAGACCGGTGCTCCGGAGCCGATCGTCGTGCGCGGCTCGGAGGATTGAGCCGGCCGTCGCTCACCCGCGCGCGCCGGGGCGTACCGATCCCTTGGGCAGATCACGCCAGTGCTCGAGCCACTCGCGCGTGACCGCGTCCTCGCCGTCGAGGTGCCGCTCCACATGCGGCAGCGCGTCTTGCCCCCAGAAGATCTCCCCGGTGCGCTCCACCTCGATGCTCGGCACGCCGAACACCCCGCGTGCGATCGCGTCGTCGGTCTGCTTTCGCACCCGCTCCTTCGTCGCGGGCGTGCTGGCCTCGGCCACCATCGCCGCCCCGGGCATGCCGGCCGCATCGAGCGTCCGGGTCAGCACCGCCGGATCGGTCGCGCCGTCACCGGTCACCCACACGAGCTCGTAGAGCAGGTCGACCACCCGCAGCCGCTGCTCGTCCGAGAGCCCGGGCAGCGACGCCACCCGCAGCGCCAGGAGCGGGTTGAACGGATGCGCCGGCGGTGGGCGCAGCGGCAGGCCGAGATCCCGCGCCAGCCGCGTCACGTGCTTGAACGTGTAGATCCGCTTGGGCTCGATCTCCGCCGGCCCCTTGTGCCCGTATGCATCGAGCATGGCCGCGAACAACACCGGCACCGGCCGTAGCGACACGCCGCGCCGCTCGGCCAGCGCTCGCGCCTGCGGCCACCCGAGGTACGCGTACGGCGAGATGAAGTCGAGGTAGTAGCGCAGCCCGTCCATCGGCGAGCGATCATGCCACACGCCGCCGCGGGCCGCCTCGGGCCGCGGTTGCTCGCAGCCGGTCTCGCACCGCCTGCCGACGCTCACTCGGCTTCGGTCGCGCGCAGCAATCGGTCTCGCACCGCCTGCCAGGCCGGAGTCTCCGGCGGCATCACGACCACGATCCTCCGCACCCCGCGGACGTCGCATGCCCGCAGCGTGGCGTAGAGCGCCTGCGCGGCGATCTCCGGCTCCGGCAGCTCGATCACGCGAGACGGCACGCGCAGCTCCGCGCCGGGGTGGCCCACCACGAGCACGGCGTCCTCGGGACCGAGCGACAGCCGCTCGAGCGCGGCCGACGAGCCCACCCGCAGCGTCGGCGTCTCGGGGGCGTAGTGGCGCATGCGCTGGCCGGGGCTGCGCGCGGGGCCGGAGCTCGGACCGTTGTCGATGGGCAGGCCGAGGTGCGCGACGAGCCGTGCCACGTCGAGCGGGCCGGGGCGCAGCACCCGGGGCACGTCGCCGAAGAGGTCGATCACCGTGGACTCGATGCCCACGTCGGTGGGGCCGCTGTCGAGCACGAGCTCGATGCGGCCGTCGAGGTCGGCGAGCACGTGCTCGGCCTGCGTGGGCGAGACGTGCTCGGAGCGATTGGCGCTGGGTGCGGCGAGCGGCACACCCGCGGCGGCCACGAGGCCCCGCGCGACCGCGGGTACGGGCACGCGCAGGCCCACGGAGGCCAGGCCGGCGCTCGTGATCGAGGGGATCGACTCGGCCTTGGGCACCACCAGCGTCAGCGGTCCCGGCCACAGCTCGGCCAGGCGCGCGGCGGCGGCCGGCCAGGCTGCGGCGTATCGTCGCGCCATCGCGACGTCGGCCACGTGCACGATGAGCGGATTGTCGGCAGGGCGCCCTTTGGCGGCGAAGATGCCCCGTACGGCCTGCTCGCTCGTGGCGTCGGCACCGAGGCCATAGACGGTCTCGGTGGCGAAGGCGACCAGCCCGCCCGCGCGCACGACCGCGGCCGCCTCGGCCAGGGCGGCCGGATCGGGGGCGTCGCGATCGACGGCGAGGATGCGCGTGCGCGGCATCGGGCGCGGACGATACGCCAACCGGGCCCCAGCCGGGAGCAGCGGCTGCCCCGCGTGGGGTGTAAGATCACGGCGCGTGGTGCGATTCGACGATGTGGTCCGCCTGCCGGCCGCCGTCCTGCTCGGCTTGTTCGCCATCGGTTGTGGCCGCTCGCCCGTGATCGTGCTCGACGGGGACCTGCTCGACGACCTCGACGACGAGGACGAGGACGAGGACCCGGTGATGGGCGGCTGTCGCAAGGTCGACTACCTGTTCGTCATCGACAATTCGGCCAGCATGCTCACCTACCAGAACGAGCTGGTGGATAGCTTCGACGTCTTCATCGACGGCGTGGAGCAGACGCAGGCGTCGCTCGAGAGCGTGCACCTGGGGGTGGTCACGACCGACGCGTACTCGGGGAACATCGACAACCCCGACTCGTCGTGCCTGGCGCTCGGAGGCCTCATCACCGAGACCCACGGGCACAACTCGAGCGACACGCAGTGCGGGCCCTATGCCGAGGGCCACGGCTACATGACCGAGCGCGACGACCTCGCCGTGACGTTCCCGTGTGCGGCGCAGGTGGGCACCACGGGCAACAACGAGGAGCATCCGCTCGAGGCGCTGACCTCGGCGGTGATCGACCTCGACATGCCGGGCCTGTGCAACGACGGCTTCATCCGCGACGACGCGCTGCTGGTGGTGGTGATCGTCAGCGACGAGGACGACCCCGGGCCGGTGCAGAGCCGCTACGACCGGCTCGTGGAGGCCAAGGGCGGCCACGCCGACAACGTGGTGGTGGTCGGGCTCGTCAACGAGCCGGACACCAGGTGCGCGCTCCACGGGCACGCGAGCGAAGCGTTCCTGATCGCGGACTTCGTCAGCCGGTTCACCTACGGCTTCCTGGCACCGGTGTGCGGCGACTACTCGTCGACGTTCCAGCAGGCGATCGCGGTGGTCGAAGAGGCCTGCTCGGACGAGTGAAGCCCGCGCTCCGCTACGGAACGCTGTTGACCGGCACTTGCCCTTAAAATCCCGGTGCCTTCGTTGACGCGCGCGTCCGGTGAAATAGCCTGTCGGGACCGATGGGGCTGCCGGTCGCAACGCCGCGCGGCTGGGTGGCCCGTTGGGGTGTTGGCAGGGTTCCGAGCGCGGCAGTCGAGGTTCGACGATGGCTGACGAGAACGTGGGTCCGAGCACTGGCATGTTTGACGATCCATCGATCTGGCCAGCCGGCCTGATGCCCAGCGACCCGCTCGGCCAGCTGCTCGAGCGCAGCGGCGGGGGCCTGCACATCGTGGTGCGCGGGGGCCTGCACGGCGGCGCGTACCAAGCGGTGTGCTCGGGCGCGCTCGGCGAGCGCCAGCAGGTGGCGGACGGCGAGTGGTCATTCTCCGCGTTTCGGGCGGGCTACGAGTGGTACGACGACCGGTGCATCACCCCGCGTCGCCAGGTGATCAACGACAGCGCCGGCCGCCTGGGCGTGCGCGAGGGCGACGACATGGTGTCGCTGCTGAGCCCGTCGGGCGAGGTGCTGCTCTCGGCGAATTCACTGGCTTCGGCGGCGCTGCGCTTCATCGCCCGCACCGACGCGTTCTACGTGAGCGAGCTGCCGGGCGGGCTCTCCGACGAGGAGCTGGAGGTGCTCGTTGCCACGCTGGTGGAGACGGAGGTGCTGCGCGTGGCGCCGTGAGCCTCGGGGCCGTCGTGCACGGCGGTGGCGGGCCGCGGCGGGATCAAGCACAGGTAGTACGCAAAGCTGATCCACGAGAACGGGCCCACGTTGATCACCACCAGGATCCCGAGGTGCAGCATCACGCCGATCGCGGCCCAGGGCTTGCGCAGGTCGAAGCGATTGAGCGCTCGTCGTACCCGCCCGCCGCGCGCGGCGGTGTAGCGCGCCCAGTAGACCACGAGCAGCAGCAGCGCGAGCACCTCCCACCACCAGGTCACCGCGGTCGCGAGCTGGGTGAGCGGAAATACCCAGGGCCCGGCGGTGAACGACATGTCGAAGCGCCGCCACGTGGGCTCCTGGAACACCCAGTAGAGCGCCGAGCAATCGCCCCCCGGTGTCCACACGGGGCTGAGCTTGTGGAGGCCCGTGGCGCAGTACACCACCACGAGCTGCAGGATCACGAGGTAGCGCGGCCACGCGGGCACGAGCCGGTCGGAGGTGAAGCGGCCGGTGCGGCGCCGGCAATCGAGCGAGAGCGTGGCCGTGCTCTCGGCGAGCACCAGGAGCCACAGCGCGTTGGTGATGAGCGTGTCGTAGCCGCCCGTGAGCGTGCCCTGGGCCGAGGTGAGCGCGTAGTAGACCTGCAGGGTGAGGAGCGCGGTGAGCCGCCCGCCGAGGCCCACCGCGAGCAGGCTCGTGAGCACGAGCCCGCTGCCCACCAGCGTCCACGCGGCCGCGGGCGTGCGACCGCCGAGCAAGCTCACCAGCCAGTGCCGGGTGCTCAGCGTCTGTAGGCCGCCGTACGCGGCATCGACCCACATCACCTCGACGAGATCCGCGGCGATCATCGAGAGCAGCGCGGAGAGGGCAACGAGCGCGATGGCGATGCGAAAGCACGCCAGCGAGGTGCCGGGCTCGCGGTGCGAGAGCAGCTCCACCCACGCCGTCCACAGGCGCACGATGGCGGACCAGAGCCGCTTCATCGCGGGGCCTCCGCCGCGAACACGCGCTCGTGCTCGTAGCGACCGTCCGAGGGCCGCTCGCCTGCGTGCACGCGCTCGGGCGGCAGGGTGGAGTAGCGCCACAGCCTCACGCGCACGCGCGAGGCCCCGGGGTGCTCGCGCGCGGCCTTGCGGGCGAGCCAGCGGGCGGCCTCGTCGTAGTGGCGCTGGTGGAAGCCCCGCGCGAAGCGGCCGAGGAACTTGCGGAAGCGATTGTGCTCGAGCTGCTCGCGGTTCCACGCGTGCTCGTCGGAGTGCGGGCGGTAGAGCGGCTGCCACCGTCCGTCCTGCTCGATGTCGACGTGGAGCTCCGCGGGATGGCGCTGGGGGCTCGCGAACATGGTCCACCCCTGCCGCGAGCCGGTGAGCCCGGCGTAGGCCTCGAACGGCGCGGCCAGGGGTCGCTGCACGGTCAGGTAGGCGTCACCGGCCGACCACAGCGCGCGCTCGAGCCCACGCTCGTCGATGGGCCACCCCCACGCGGTGAGGCGCGCGGCCATCTGCCGCAGATCAGTGCGAGCGTTCTCGGTCTTCCAGCGCTGGGGGTCGTTCACCGTCCCGGCGCCGGGCAACGACAGCACCACCAGCGAGAGCACGTGGAACGCAACGAGCCCCGCCCGCACGTGGGGCCAAGCCGGATGCCGGAGCAGGGCCATGCGGGCAGCGACGATACCTCGACTACGCCCGTCGCGGTCGTCGTGGCTCAGTGCTGGATGCCGCTGACCAGATCGTAGAGCGCAGCCGCGTCGATGATCTGGCAGTGCACGCCGCCGAACGACACGTGGTCCCGCGGGCGCACCAGCGCGGGCCGACCGGCCTCGAGGCGCTGGCCGTTGTACCAGGTGCCGTTGGACGAGCCGAGGTCGGTCAGGCGCAGCTCGCCGGAGGCCGTGAGCGAGAAGTGGGCGTGGAGCTTGGAGATCACCGGGAACCGCAGCACCACGTCGCAGTTGAAGGCCCGGCCCACGCTCATGCGATCGGGGTAGGGGTTGCCGCGGCGCTTGATGATCTTGGTGGCCTGCCAGTGGCTCGTCGACGGGACGATGTGCGAGGGATCGTCGTTGTCGGCGTCGGCCTGCAAGGTCTCGAAGCCGAGCGACTCGGCGTCGAAGCTGGTGGGCGGCTTGAGCAGGTGGAAGCCGCGATGCTCGGCGATGAAGGATGGCCGACCCATCCGCAGCGCCACGGGAAACAAGGACTCGACCACTGCCACGAGATCCAAAGTAACGGTCAACCGGTCGAATTACCACCAGTTGTTTTGGGAAGCCAAAGCACATTTAGGGCCACGGAGGCACGTTTTGGGGCTCTCCGAGGCCATGGAGCCCGGAACGGTCGTGTCGGGGATCGGCTGTGTGTGACGCCGTCATTGCTGTCACTACGAGGTCACGAAATCCCGCCCAAAATGCATGATCGTCGGTTCAGCTGGGGGCGACGGCTGGTGATTTCGCCGGAATCTTCGGTTGGAGCGTCCGCGTACGCTATCCACGAGCAAATGCGCATCGATGCCCGCAGGCTTTCGACCATCGCCCTGGCCTGCTCGTTGCTGATGGCGTGCGAGCTGGTCGAGGTGCGAACCGCTCGGCCCGGAGGTCGCGGAGAGGCGGTCCCGGCTGTCGAGCCGGCGGCTCCCGCTCCGGTGCTCGACGAGCTGCCACGGCCGCTGCGTGAGCCGGTGGCCGTGGAGAATCAGACTCCCACGCTGGTGGAGGCCCAGGCCACGCTCGCCGGGGTCTCGGAGCTCGTGAAGGTGTTTCCGCTCACCGCCGAGCCGGGCCCACCGCAGCCGCCCCCGGGCTACGGCATGCTCGATCTGCCCGATTATGCGCCGGGCGGCGAGGATCTGGTGGTGCATGCGGTCGCCGGCTACGAGGTGGTGGCCGTGTATGCCGAGCCCGACATCGAGTCGCCCAAGGTCGGCTACCTGCGCCTCGGCACGCGCCTGATGGTGACCGAGAAGCAGGGCACCAAGGGCTGCCCCAAGGGCTGGTACGCGCTGCCGACCGGTGGCTACGGGTGTGCGAGCAAGGGGCTCGTGGTCGACGCCAAGCGGCCGCCGTACTTCCCCAAGCCGCCGCAGGCGGCCCGGCTCGACCAGCCGCTGCCGTACCGCTACGGGTACGTGCGCAAGTGGAACAGCCCCATGTGGTGGCGGATCCCCACGCCGGACGAGCAGAAGCAGGCGAGCACGCTGCGATCGCAGCGCGAGGCCGCGCGCGAGTCGGGGGCAGCGACCGGACCGGCCGCAGCCGCGGTGGCGAGCACCGGAGCGACGGCCTCCCCGGCGCCTGCGGGCGACGAGGCGAGCAAGCCCGTCGCGGTCGCGGTCGATCCTGCGGCCGTGGTCGTCGTGCCCGGGCCGATGCCCGCGGCCAGCCCGCTGGCGCTGCCGCTCAACCCCGAGAACCCGTGGCTCGAGAAGGGCTTCTTCATCAGCCTGGGCGAGAAGGTCACCGAGAACGGGCAGGACTTCTGGTACACGGCGCGCGGCGGCTACGTGGAAGCCGAGGCGGCCTACGAGTACGCGACCAAGGACTTCTCGGGCGTGGAGCTCGGGCCCGAGGCCTCGTTCCCGTTCGGGTTCGTGATGGCCGAGGAGGCCTCGCTGTTCGAGATCGACGAGCTGGGTGGCCTACGGGTGGTGGGCGAGCTGCCGCGCCGCACGTTCGTCGACCTGTCCGAGGAATTCGAGGTGGGCGGCAAGGCGTACATGATGACCGCCGCCGGCCAGCTGGTCCGCAAGAGCACGCTGCGCCTGGCCGAGGAGCAGCCGGTGCCCGAGGGCGTGGAGCCGTGGGAGCGCTGGATCGACGTGAGCCTCGGCAAGCAGATGCTGGTGGCCTACGAGGGCAGCCGGCCCGTGTACGTGACGCTGGTGTCGACCGGGCGCAAGGGCAGCAAGACCGAGCCGTTCGACACGCCGCCGGGGCGCTATCGCATCCGCAGCAAGCACGTGTCGACGACCATGGACGGCAACACGGCGTCGGACGGCAACTACTCGATCCAGGACGTGCCGTGGGCGATGTTCTTCGAGGGCAGCTACGCCCTGCATGGCGCGTTCTGGCACGACGCGTTCGGGCGCGTGCGCAGCCACGGGTGCGTGAACCTCGGGCCCACGGACGCGCGCTGGCTGTTCCAGTGGACCACGCCGTTCTTGCCCGAGGGGTGGCACGGCGTGCATGCGCACGAGGGGAGCCCGGGGAGCACGGTGATCGTGCGGGAGTAGGGCTGCGGGAGTGCGTCCCGCAGCCGCTACGTCTACGTTCGATTCGCAGACCCGCCGGAGCTCACAGCGAGCAGACGCCCACGTCCTCGTAGCCGGGCGGGGCCATGCCCATGCCGTACCAGGCTGTACACATCTGGCCGCCCGCGTCGCCCATGCACTGGGCGTCGCCCGTGGGATCGGAGAGGTCACAGAACTCGGTGCAACAGCCGGGCGCGCCACCGCACCCTCCCGGCAAGGAAGCTTCAGCGAGGCATGCCAGGCCAGGATCGCACGCGTTGATGAAGGCACAGCCATCGCCGTACTGCCCGTTCACCCCCGAGGCATCGGGAGCGCACAGGAACGACTCGTTGACGGGGTAGCAGGCCTGGCCCGCGGGACAGTCTTGCGCCAGCGGATCGCAGCCCGGCAGGCAAATCGTGAGGAAGTCGTCGTTGGTGATCGTGCACACCTGCCCGGCGGTCTCGCAGGAGGCGTCGTCGGGGCAGCCGTCGCACAGCTCGGTGCACACGCCCATGTTGGTCTCGGCGTCGACGTTCCAGCACATCAAGCCGAGATCGCAGCTGTCGATGCCGGAGGTGCCCGAGCCTTCCACCATGCAATCTTCACCGAACTGATCGGGCGCGGGATCGAGGGGCGAGCAGCGCCAGCTGTTCCACGAGCCACTGCCGTCGTCGGACCACGGCATGCACTTCTCGCCGGCCGCACAGTTTTGCAGCCACACATCGCACTCGAGGCCCGGCGGGCTCATGTACTCGTCGCACACGGCCGGCTCGCCGGTGGTGGTCGTCGAGTCGCCCGAGTCGCTGCTCGTCGAGTCGGTGCTCGTCGTGCTCGGGTCGGTGGTGCTCGTCGTGCTCGGGTCGGTGGTGCCGGTCTCGGTCTCGGCCGGTCCGGTCGTGCTGGTGTCGTCGAGCGGCGTGGGATCGCACATGCAGGAGCCGAACCCATCCCCGCCGGGCAGACACGTCTGCACGCCGTCGGGTCCCTGCTCGCAGGGGCAGCTCACCTGCTCGCCTGAAACGCAGACCGGCGTCTCGGCGGTGGTGGTGGGCTCGACGCCGGTGCTGCTGTCTCCGAGCGGGAGGGGATCGCCGCCAGGGCAACCGAGCAGGAGGAACGTGACCACGCCAGGGCAGGCCAGAGTCACGACGAACGAAAACAAGGAACGATCATGCATGGGGGCACCTACGCGAAACCACATCGCCAGGGCGGATGATCGACGAGGAGGCAGGTGGAATCAACGCCTTGGCACGTGAGGTTCGCGAGCACACGAATGGGCCAGCCGGCGACGGTTCCGGGCGCGAGGCCGCTCCTGCCCGTGCTCGATGGCGACCCACCGGGTCTCACAGGGTTCCCGAGCGCACGAAAAGGGCCATTGGCTGACAGTCGCGGCACGAGGCCGCTCTGCTCGTGCTCGACGCGCGCCCGCGCTCAGCACTCGAGGCGGGCGAGCGCCTGGCCGCTGCCATCGTCGCCGCAGAACCACGCGTTGCCTTGCGCGTCGCAGCAGCCCGGGCCCTCGATGCCGCTGCAGGCTCCGCCCACCTGTAGCTCGATCGCCTCGGGGCAGAGCAAGGGGACCATGCCGCTCGGGTCCTCTCCGTCGCCGCCGCATACGTAGCCCTCTGGCACGGCCTCGTCGCCGGTGGGGCCCCAGCCGCACACGCCCATGCCGGCGGTGTCGTCGGCCGCGGTGCTGGCCGCGGTCGCGGTCTCGGTCGCGGTACCGCTGCTCGCGGCGCCCGCGGTGCTACCCGACTCGCTGCCGCTGCTCGCCGTGGCCGCGGTGGTGCCGTTGCCCGTCTCGGCGCCGTCGTCGTCGTTGGGGAGGTCGAGCAGGCAGGCCGGGGCCACGCCCAAGAGACCAGCCAAGGCGAAGAACGGGAGCCCGCTGTGCATGATGGCTTCGGTCTACCACGCCGTGCGCCGGGCGGTGTAGCTTGTCGCTCGTGGCGCGCGACACCATCGAGCTCGAGGGGCTGTGCCTCGACTGCGTGCTGGGGGTGTATCCCGACGAGCGCGACCGCGAGCAGCCGGTGCGCGTGGACGTGCGCATGGGCCTGCCGCTCGGGGCGGCCGGGCGCAGCGCGAGCATCGGCGACACCGTCGACTACGATCGTGCTTCCAATGAGATCGCGGCGCTCTTGCGGTTTCGTCGCTATCGCCTGCTCGAGAACGCGGCCGAGGAGCTGGCGGCGATGCTGTTCGGGGTGCACCCGCGCATCGAGGAGCTCGAGCTGCGGCTGTGCAAGCCGCAGGCGCTGGCGGGTCGCGCGGCTGCGGCGGTGGTCTGCATCGCGCGGCGGCGCGAGGACTTCCCGCGGCGGCGCGAGGCGGCGCGCTTCGGCGAGGTCGACGTGTTGCTGGAGACGCGGGAGGCCGGGCTCTACCTCTTGCACGTGGGCGTTGGCCAGGAGATCCCGCTGCACCACCACCAGGTGATGCGCGAGCTCGAGTGGCTCGTGCGGGGCACGCTGCGGCAGGGCGACGAGCTCGTGCCGCCGTTTCGGCCGGTGGAGTGGCCGCACGGCAAGCCACATCGCTATCGCAACGAAGGCGGCGAGCCGGCCACGCTGTTCTGCTGCGACTGCCCGCCGTTCATTCCAGCCGATGAGGTGGTGCTGGACGGCAAGCAAGAGCCGAAGCTCGAGGAGGTTGGCGAATGAATCGACCGGTGTTGGTGACGGGGGCCTCGCGGGGCATCGGGCGGGCGGTGACGCAGCTGCTCATCCAGCTCGGGCACGAGGTGGTGGGGGTGTACCGCACGCGCGAGGACGAAGCGCGCTCGCTCAAGGCCGCGGTGGGTGGCGAGCGGCTGCGGATGGTACGGGCCGATCTCGGCCTCGCGCAGGAGGTAGAGGAGCTGGTGACCGACGATCTGCTCGGCGCCGAGCGACTCGCGGGCGTGGTGCTGTCGGCCGGTATCAGTCACCGCGGCCCGTTCGATGGCAAGGTCACCGCGTGGGGCGGTGATCCATTGGTGGAGGAGCTGCAGCTCAATCTCGAGGCCCCGCTGCGGCTCTTGCGGGCGCTGCTGCGCGAGGGAGCGCTGCGCGAGGGGGCATCGGTGGTGGTGATCGGCAGCAACCTCGCGCGGCGTGGGCTGCCCGGCAAGGTCGTCTACTCCGCGGCCAAGGCCGGCCTCGAGGGCGCAGTGCGCAGCCTCGCGCACGAGCTCGGGCCCCGGGGGATCCGCATCAATGCCGTGTCGCCGGGGCTCGTGCGCACCGACATGAACGCGGACATGAGCGAGGATGCCTACGACGCCTATGCCCGCGAGGTGCCGCTGCGGCGCGTGGGCATGCCGATGGACGTGGCGCCGCTGGTGGCGTTCTTGCTCGACGAGGCCGCGGGGTACGTGACGGGGCAGGTGATCGTGGTGGACGGAGGGTGGTCGGCCTGAGGCCGGCGGGATCGAGCCGCTACCAGCGCGACTGGATCCGCCCCATCATGTCGTACGGATAGCCGAGCTCGAACACCGCGGCCTGGTCGAGCGCGGTCACTTGCTCGTCGGTGAGCTTCAGCTCCGCGGCGCCGAGGTTGTCGTCGAGCTGCTCGAGCGAGCGGGCGCCGAAGATCACCGAGGTGACCGCGGGCTTGCGCAAGAGCCACGCCAGCGCCACCTGGGCCGGATTGCCGCCGGTGGCCTCGGCCACGCGATCCACCGCGGCGAGGATCCGCCAGTTTCGCTCGACGTCGAAGCGGGCCCAGTCCTTCCACTGCACGAGCCGTGAGTCGTCCGACGGGGCCTCGCCCTTGCGATACTTGCCCGAGAGGAACCCGCCGCCGAGCGGCGACCACGGCAGGATGCCCACCCCGTGATCGCGGCACACCGGCACGTGCTCGCGCTCGATGTCCCGCATGAGCAGGCTGTACTGCATCTGGGCCGAGACGAACCGCTCGAGGCCCTGCGTCTTGCTGATCCACAGGCTCTCGAGCAGCCGGTATGCGGCGTAGTTGCTGCACCCGATGTAGAGCACCTTGCCCTGCCGCACGAGGTCGTCGAGCGCCCGCAGCGTCTCTTCTTCGGGCGTGTCGATGTCCTGCATGTGGATCTGGTAGAGGTCGATGCGGTCGGTCTGCAGCCGCCGCAGGCTGTCCTCGACGGTCTTGACGATGCGGTAGCGCGAGGCGCCGCTGCGGTTGGGGCCCTTGCCCATCACGAACCGGAACTTGGTGGCCAGCACCACCTCGTCGCGGCGGCCGGCCTCGTGGAACCACTTGCCGATCACGCGCTCGGTCAGGCCGTCCTGTCCGTAGACGTCGGCGGTGTCGAAGAAGTTGACGCCGGCGTCGAGCGCCCGGTTCATGATCGCGAACGAGGTGGCTTCGTCACAGCCGACCTTGTGCATGAACGAGCCTTCGTCGGCCTCGCCGAAGGTCATGGTGCCGAGGCAGAGGGTCGAGACCTTGAGCCCGCTGGTGCCGAGCTTGCGATATTCCATGGTGCGGTTCCTCTCTCTTGGTGATGCTGGGTGATGGCCGGGGTGGTGGTGCTATGCTCCGCGCCCGGTGCCCGGCGACACGACGACGCTCGACGAGCTGGCGATCGGCCGTCGCGCCGAGGTGGTCTCGGTGGGCGGGCCGGGCCGCATCGCCATGCGGCTCTTCGAGATGGGCTTCGTTCCGGGCACGGGAGTGGAGCTGGTCAAGGCCGCGCCGCTGGGCGACCCGCTGGAGCTTCGCATCCGTGGGTATCACTTGTCGCTGCGCCGCGCCGAGGCGGCGCACGTGCGCGTGCGCGAGCAGGTTCGCCAGTGACGGGTCGTGTGTTACGCGTCGCCCTCGCGGGCAACCCCAACGTCGGCAAGACGAGCCTGTTCAACGTTCTCACGGGCTCGCGGCACCAGGTGGGGAACTACTCGGGCGTGACCGTGGAGCGGCGCGAGGGCGACCTGGCGCGGCGGTTCGCCGACCCCCAGAGCCCGGCGATGCGGCTGTGGGACCTGCCGGGGATCTACAGTTTGAGCCCGATCTCGGAGGACGAGGCGGTGGCGCTCGAGGCCCTGGTGGGGGGGAGCGCGGCCGAGCGACCCGACGTGGTGCTGCTGGTGATCGATGCTTCGAACCTGGCGAGGAATCTCTACCTCGCGCTGCAGGTGCTCGAGCTCGGGCTGCCGCTGGTGGTCGCGCTCAACATGGTGGACGTGGCGCGGCGGGCCGGCCTGCCGGTGCATCCCGAGACGCTGCGTGCGGAGCTGGGCGTGCCGGTGATCTCCACGGTGGCGCGCACGGGCGAGGGTGCGGCCGAGGTGATCGCGGCGGTGCGCGAGGTGGCGGCGCGAAGCGAGCCGGTGGAGCCGGTGCTCGTGGAGCCGGGGCCGGAGGACGAGGCGCTGCGCGAGGCGCTGAGCGTGGCCGAGCGAGAGGGGCGCTCTCCGGGGCACGCGCGGCATTTGGTGGTGGCGCGCGCGGCCGAGAGCGACGACCCTGCGGCGGGGATCCGTGAGGCTGCGGAGCAGCTCGTCACGGCTCGTTACCGCCGGGTGGACGAGATCTTGAAGGCAGTGGATCACCACTCGCGCATTCGTGATGCAGCGCCTGCCATGGGTACGTCGCAGCGGATCGACGCAGTGCTCACCCACCGCGTGTGGGGGCTGATTGCGTTCGTGTCGGTGATGGCGTTCATCTTCGTCTCGATCTTCTCGTGGGCCGAGCCGATCATGGGGCTCATCGAGAATGCGTTCGTGTGGCTGTCGAGTAGCGTGGCCGATGCGCTCGGGCCAGGGCTGCTCACGGCGTTGATTACCGATGGGGTGATCGCCGGAGTGGGCAACGTGGTGGTGTTCGTGCCCCAGATCGCGCTGTTGTTCCTGTTCCTCGGGTTGCTCGAGGACTCGGGGTATTTGGCGCGGGCGGCGTTCTTGCTCGATCGGCTGATGGCGCGCCTGGGGCTGCACGGGCGCGCGTTCATTCCGTTGTTGTCGGGGTATGCGTGTGCGATTCCGGCGATCTTGGGAACGAGGACGATCTCGGGCACCAAGGATCGCATCGTTACGATCTTGATGATCCCGTTCATGAGCTGCTCGGCGCGGCTGCCGATCTACACGTTGGTGATCGGCGCGCTGTTCGTGAGCCAGGAGCCCGTGTTCAGCACGGGCATCGACCAGGGGCTGGTGCTCTTGGCGATGTACTTGTTGTCGACGGTGTCGGCGCTGGCGATGGGGTTCATCTACAAGCGCACGATCTTGAAGAGCCCGACGCCACCGTTGGTGCTCGAGCTGCCGCCGTATCGCCTGCCGCGGGTGCGCGATACGTTGCTCGTGGTGTTCGACCGCGTGAAGGACTTCCTCAAGAGCGCGGGCACGGTGATCCTGGCGTGCACCGTGGTGCTGTGGGCGCTCTTGTCGTTCCCGGCGGAACGCACCGGGGCGGGGAAGGACGGACCGGTGCAGGTGGGCGAGAGCTACGGCGGCCGCGTGGCGCAGACGTTCGAGCCCGTGCTCGAGCCGTTCGGACAGGACTGGCGCGTGGGCGTGGGGATCATCGGCAGCTTTGCGGCGAGGGAGGTGCTGGTGAGCACGCTGGGGCTCGTTTACGGCATGGAGGCGGATGATGATGACCCCGCGGAGCTACGCGAGGCGCTGCGCGAGCAGAAGAACCCGGAGACGGGCAAGCCGCAGCACACCGCGCTCTCTGGGTTGGCACTGATGGTGTTCTTCGTCTACGCGTGCATGTGCATGAGCACGCTGGCGGTGGTGAGAAGGGAGACCGGCGGGTGGAAGTGGCCGGTGTTCATGTTCGTATCGATGACGGGGATTGCGTATGTGATGGCGCTCTTTGTGTATCAGGGGGGTAGGGCGCTGGGGTTTGGGTAGATTGCGGCGGCCGACTCGACTGCTAGCAGCCCGTGGTGAAAGCAGGCTCGTAGCCTGACTCGTAGCCTGACTCGTGGCCCGGTCCGTCCACCGGGCGGCACGGCCACACGAGCCACCAGTCTGGAGACGATCGCTCGCCGAGCTCGACG